>VOFK01001194.1_pt1 | contig 32989 bp, 48 predicted proteins | sample 5384121 | NCBI WGS metagenome assembly VOFK01 (sample SAMN12384730, study PRJNA508395) | human gut metagenome | isolation source: healthy gut J | host: Homo sapiens | reverse complement strand
TATAGCTGAAAAGATGATAAATTTCATCTAATAATTTTGGGAGAAATATTAATTCAAAATTGTGAAACAACGTAATTTTAGTGTAATCATTAAATAAAAAAATATTGATGGTAGTTTATTATTTAATTTAATTATATATGAAAAAATATTACATTATTAAAAGCAAAAAAGTAGGAATATTGGCAGTTTCCTGTCTTTTCCATTACTACTTTGTTTGCATGTGTTGATAAGGATGCTAGAAGTGATTTGAGTCCCAATTTGCCAACAGAATCAAGCGCAAAATGGGGATTTTTGGTGATCAAGGGGAGGTTCGGATCAGGGGCTTAATTCCCGGTTTTTGATGATGGAGTACTTGCTTTTCCTGGTGCGGAAGGATATGGGGAAAAATGTAACAGGTGCTCGTGCAGGTGAGGGACGAGGAAATTTATCATGTGACTAATTTGAATGATGCGGGTCCTGGATCTTTTTCGTGATGCAGTGTAAAGCAAACCTTGGCGCATTATTGTCTTTGATGTATCTGGTGTTATAAAATTGAGTAGCAATCCTATTGTTTTGAAAAGTAATCAGACAATTTTAGGACATACTGCTCCAGGTGATGGGATTGTTCTTCATAATGGACGTGTTTCTGCTTCAGGTGCACAGAACTTGATTGTTCGTTACTTGCGTATACGTATGGGAGCTGCATATCCTTCGGAACTGGATGCTTGCGGAGTAGCTAATGGAGCAGATATGATATTCGACCATTGCTCTATGACTTGGGGAAGAGATGAATGTTTTTCTATCAATCCTGATGGTAAGGGAACTGCCCCAAAGAATATAACAATACAAAATTCTATAATCGGGCAGGGTTTGCAGAATCACTCGTGTGGTGGCTTAATGCAAACTGATATATCGAATGGGTGTACAATCTTCCGCAATTTATATATTGACAATAAAACTCGAAATCCGAAAGTTAAAGGATTAAACCAGTTTGTTAACAACGTTGTGTATAATTGGGGAAGTGGAGCTGCTTATAATATGGGTGGTGATTCTTCAGGTAAATCGGAAACAACTATTGAAAATAACTATTTTATAGTTGGTCCCTGTAATAATTGGCAAAATGTTGGAAATTGCACCTAAAAGTATATGAGGCGCAACAGGTACCAATGAATCCTGCAAGACCATTTACTGGTGGTAACAGTGATTTTAGAAGTTATTGTAAAGGTAACTATTATGACTATGACAAGGATGGAGCATTGAATGGAATAGAGATAACAGAAGTGAATTGGTCACAATATTGTAGTGGCTCTCCTACACTTCTTGAAGCTCGTTCTGATCTACATCCAATTATACGCAGTCAGAAAAGTGCACAGGAAGCTTATGAATGGGTAGTTGAAAAAGTGGGTGCTTATCTTCCGGTACGTGATGAAGTAGATAAATACTTGATAGATGAACTTACTTCGTTGGGAGGAAAAGGAACGATTATTCAAGATGAACGTAAAACAGAACAATTTCCGTTGGGAGGTCCTGGTACAATAAATGCTGCACAGAAACCTCTGGATTCAGATAATGATGGGATGCCGGATGCTTTCGAAGATGCATGGGGACTGGACAAATATGATCCGACAGATGCGGTAAAAGAGGCTAAAAATGGCTATTTGAATATAGAAAATTATGCCCTTTCGTTGGAATATCCTGATGAATATGAGTATGAACTTAATAAGAATAAACAATAATCAATTTGTGTAATATGAAAAACATGACATTTACAACAGTACTACTTTGTATACTGTTCATGCCTTTCTTTATCTCCTCATGTACAGATAAGATAGATGAACATTATGAAGAACCTGAATGGTTGAAAGGTAGTGCTTGGGAAGTCCTGGAAGATAGAGGGAACTACTCGCTATTTTTTGCAGGCAGTAGAGTTGGCAGGTTTTAAGCCTATTATGGAGGGAAAAAGTATCCTGACTGTGATGGCTCCGGATGATACGGCTTTTTCGGCCTATTTGGAGAAGCACGGCTATTCCGACATCAGTGAAATAAATTTGGATGAATTGAAAAAAGTGATTGGTTTTCATCTGCTTTATTATTCTTACAATAAAAATAAGTTGGTGAATTTTCGTCCGGAAGGTGATTTAATAACTGATGAGGAAATGAATAAAAAATGCGGGTCTGTATTATAAGTTTCGTACACGTAGTAGTAATGTTCCTACTATGGAAGTAGAGGCTTCTACGGGTAAACGACGCATGGTTTATCATCTGGACCGTTTTATTCCGGTTTTCTCTTACCGTTTTTGGGATACAAAAAAAATTGGATGCAGCATCTAATTATACCTATTTTTTATCCTAATTCCACATGGAAAGGGACAGGGGATTCAATGTTTCCAATGCTGCTGTTAGTGAATATGAAATTTTGGCAGATAATGGTTATGTATATATTGTTGATCAGGTAATTGAACCTTTGGAAACCATTTATACCCAGTTGGAATCAAATGAAAATTATTCAATTTTTTTTCAACTTATATAATGAAAATACCACTTATACGTATGACGCTACCTTATCTAAAGATTTTGGAGCAGCCTTGGGGGCCGATTCACTTTTTATTCATACACATGGTACTTCTTTTGCCTGCTATAGCAGTAGAATGGTATTCAACGAAATATTCGGATGTAGCCAATAATGCTTCAAAAGCATATAGTGTATTTGCACCGTCAGATGTGGCTATGAATAATTTCTTTGATAATTATTGGGAAAAGGGTGGATATGAAATCTTTGATGATGTAGATGATTTAGCAATGAAATATATGTTGAATCAATTTATTTATAAAGATGGAATTGCATTCCCTGATGAAATTACGAGTGGAAAAGTTAAGAATATGTATGACATGGTCTTTAACTTCGATCCTTCTAAGGTGACTGATAAATCAATGTGTGTCAATGGTGTCTTTTATGGATTAAATACAATGGATACACCTATTTTGTTTGCTTCTGTAGTCGGACCGGCTTTCCGTAACAAAGATTGTAATTATTATCTTTACATGTTGGATGGGACTGGACTGATAACTGCCTATTCTTCACAAGATACGAAGTATGTCTTGTTAGTGCCTACTAATGAACAAATAGAGTCAGAAGATATTTACTTGAGAACTTATGCGGATGGAAGTAAGTTACAACAAGAAACCGAGGATGGATTGGTAGATGTTTCTTCTTCTGTAATGAGAACTATTGTAAACATACATACGGCTACAGGTGTAGATGGACTGAAAACAAATGGGACACAGGTTCTAGCTACACAAACCGGTTTTAATTATTGGTATGTGAAGGACGGGAAGATAACAAGTAGTGCAGCTTATAATCAAATTTTGGAACCGGATAATAATGTGGAACCTTTCTCTGAATTTACAGAAGTAAAGAACGGCAATGACAACTGGAATAATGGAAGAACTTATATGTATAGTGGAACAGCCTTGTTTCAAGCGCAAGAAGGTGATGGGTTACAACATAAATTAAGCGTTTGTAATGATAATCGTTATGTTTACTATCAGTTTGCACAGCTGTTGCAGAAAGCTGATATGGTAATGTCTAGCAACTATATATTCGGACTAGCAGGAGCTTCTCATGTTATAGGTTTTATTCCGACAAATGAAGCCATTAGTACAGCAATAGCTGCAGGGCAAATTCCGGGCATGGATGCGACCGGAGCGGTAACTAGTAGTTCGAAACTTCGTCAATACCTGCTTTCATATTTTATACGTGATAGGGAAAATGCACTTATTTCTTATCCTTATCCGGGGTCGGCTATGAAGAGTTCTACATATGTTACTGCTTAGTGGAAAGTCTTTGACGTATACAGATTCCGGAAGTTCATTAAGCATAATGGTAGATGGAAAAAGTGGCAAACGTGATATCTGATTATAATTTCTTCCCGTTTGCGTTTGACGACGGATGTTTTCAGTTGATTGATACAGTCCTTTGATATAACCGAATTTAATATGAATATGAAATTAGTAAAATACATGCTGATAGCGATACTTGTTCTGGGGGACAGGGGAAGTAGCCGCACAGGTACAAGTCGTGTCCGGTATGGTGACCGAAATGCTGGGAAATCAGATCGAACCGATAGTAGGTGCGAATGTGAATATTGTGAACGCTCAAAAACCGTTCTGTAGGAGGTGCGGTGACCAAGTTGGATGGTGACTACCGTTTACAAATTCCTGCACAAGAAAACAATCTGACATTGGTATATTCATACATTGGTATGAAAACGAAACGAATCAAATATACTGGTCAGAAGGTATTGAATGTAAAACTGGAACCAATGTGGAAACATTGGATGAGGTTGCTATCACTGCTAAACGTATCGAACGTAATAATATGGGTATCGGACATAAAGAGAATGTATCTGCGACCCAGAAAGTGATGATGGAAGATTTGATTGCTACTGCTCCGATAGCTACGGTAGAAGAAGCGTTACAGGGGCAGTTGAGTGGTGGTGTAGATATTGCATTGAGTGCTGATCCGGGAGCGCGGAGTTCTATCCGTATTCGTGGTACCAGTACACTGAATGGCTCTGTCGAACCATTAATTGTGATTGACGGGGGTTCCCTATACACAAGAGTTAGATGACGACTTTGATTTTTCTACTGCCAATGAAGAAGATTTAGGTGCTTTATTGAATATTGCTCCTACTGATATAGAATCGGTAGAAGTTTTGAAAGATGCGGCTGCTACGGCTATTTGGGGAACGAAAGGTGCTAACGGTGTGTTGTCAATTACGACTAAAAAAGGTAAGACTGGCAAGACTACATTTAATTTTTCTTCTAAGTTCACAGCAAAATTTGAACCGAATAGTATTCCAATGTTAAATGGATCGGAGTACATTGCTATGGTACAGGAGGCTTTGTGGAATAGTGCTAATTATACAGGTTTGAATGCAGATACTTATTTAAAGTATTTGTATGATACACCTGAAATTAACTACTCGCCCAATTGGAACTATTTCAATGAATATAATGTAGATACAAACTGGTTGGACGAGGTACGTCAGAATGCATTTACTACAGACAATACATTTTCTATGAGCGGTGGTGGTGAAAAGGCCACTTATCGTCTGTCACTGGGATATTTAAGTGAAGGAGGTACAACCATCGGTACAGGGCTGAAACGTTTCAACTCATCTTTGCGTGTAGACTATAATTTCTCGGATAAGTTGAGGTTTGGAGCAGATTTCTACTTTACACAGTCAGATAAGGATGATAACTGGGCACCAAAAGATAGCAACGTACGTTCGGAAGCGTTTAAAAAGATGCCAAATAAATCTCCTTATTATATGGATGATAATGGAAACCGTTCTTCACAGTATTTTTTCTTATCAGACAAAGGATTGGGAAGGTGAATTTAAGGCAAGTAACAATAGTGCCTCTCATTTTAATCCGGTAGCTATGGCAAACGAGAGTTATAAAAAATACTATGTCACGTGATAGCCGTGCTAATTTCCGTATTGATTATAAAATACTTCCGTATCTGACGTATTCCGGCTTATGCTTCTTTAAGATGTCGACTACTACAACAGACAAATTCCTTCCTCAAGTTGCTACGGGAGTGGCTTGGACAAGTGAATATGCCAACCAAAGTACTGCTGCTTCTTCAGAGAGTCTAACGTTGCAAACGGAAAACAAATTGATATTCAATAAAAAAACTGGAAGGATAAACATAATTTGATTGCAACTGCTGTATTCCGTACTACGCAGGCTACCAGTTCTAGTGCTACAAGTACTTTTATGGTAATGCTTCATCTGGTCTTGCAGATCCGATTACAGGTAGTTCTGTTTATAGTCTGGGTTCAGGGGAGTCGGAAGCACGTAGTATTTCCGGAACCGGTTTGATTAACTATACTTTGTTGATCGTTATGTATTTCATACTTCTGCAACGATGGATGCTAATTCTGCAATGGGTAAGTCAGAACGTTTGGGTATTTTTCCTACTGTGGGGAATTTCTTGGAATATGCAAAATGAACCGTTCATGAAAAATACAGAAGACTGGCTGGATGAAATCAAACTTCGTTTCAGCATCGGACAAAGTGGTAATGCTCCCAAAGGGACGGCCGCTTATTATGGAGCTTATAGTTCACGAGGAGAATATATGGATATGTCTGCTATTTATCCTAGCAGAATGCAGTTGAACAATTTGAAATGGGAAACTTCAACAGAATATAATTTGGGTGGTGATTTTAGCTTTTCCATGGCAAGTTAAGGCTGACTTTTGAGTGGTATAATAAATATATTAAAGATTTGCTGCAGAAAGAACCGAAAATGCCGACTACTACAGGATTCTCTAAGAATAAATGGTACAACTCTGGAAGAATGGAGAATAAAGGATGGGAGGCCCGTATCGATGGTGTATTGTATGAAAAGAAAGATTGGCGTGTTAGTGCCTATGTTAACTTGAGCCGTAACACGAACGAAATTACCGAACTGCCTGAAACAATGAATCCGGAGCCTTATACCTTTAAAAATGGTGAGTATGCTATTCGCATTGAAGAGGGACGCCCGTTTGGTTCTTTTTCTATGGTTATCGTTACAAAGGAGTCTACCAAAATCAGGAGGCTACTTATGCACGGGATAAAGAGGGAAATGTTATGAATGATGTGAACGGTAAACCAATTGTTATGAAGAAGAATGGTGCTAAGCAGGTATGTCCGGGTGATGCTATTTATGAAGATATTAATCATGATGGTGTGATAAATGAATACGATATTGTTTATCTGGGCAACTGTAATCCGATTCTTACTGGTGGTTTTGGCTTTACCGTTAAATATAAGCGTCTAAGTTTGAATGCATTATTCTATGGTCGTTTTGGACAGAAAATTATTAATGCGACTCGTATGGATAATGAATCTATGTATAATGCCAATAACCAAAGTAAAAGCGGTTTTGCGGCGTTGGAGAAATGAAGGAGATAATACGGATATTCCACGTGCTTTATATAATGAGGGATATAACTATTTAGGGTCAGATCGTTTTGTAGAAGATGCTTCTTATGTTCGTTTAAAGACTTTGTCGTTGAGCTATTCCTTGCCTAAAAAGGTGTGCAATTATTTAGGTATCAATACGCTTAATTTCTTTGTTACTGGTTATGACTTGTTAACTTGGACTGGTTACACAGGACAGGATCCAGAAGCGTCTCTTCCTACTTCGGCTTCTAAACTGTCGAAAGATAGTGCAAATACACCTTTGCTCTCGCCGTTTTTCTTGTGGTTTAAATTTGAATTTCTAATACATTTACAGACATGAAGAAACTGATTTATATAGGGATAATGGCAGGTAGCCTGCTGCTGAACAGTAGTTGCAGCGATTGGTTGGACTTGCTTCCCAAAAATGAACAAGTGACTGACGCTTACTGGAAATCGAAAGAAGATGTAGAAGCGGTCATTGCTTCCGGTTATTATTATATGCGTTCCTCCTGCCAGTCATTGCTAAAATGGGGAGAACTGCGAGGAGCATCTATTTGTACCTTTGACAGGTGATAAGGATGGAATGAAGTTGCAGAATTTCCAGTTGGATGGAACAGAAGCTATTTGTAAATGGGAGAACATGTATCAAGTGATCAACATGGCCAATGTGGTCATCGCTCATGCTCCGGGAGTACGTGAAATAGATGACACCTATACAGAAGGTGCAATGAATGCACATCTTTCCGAAGCTTATTTCATGCGAGCATTAATGTATTTTTTACTTGGTACGCAATTTTAAAGAAGTGCCTTTGGTAACAACTCCTTATGAGGATGACTCTACTCCGTTTTCTATTGCCAAATCTTCAGAAGAAGAAATCTTGAAGCAAATTAAGGCGGATGTGCAAACAGCTCTTGACTCTGGAGGTGCGAAGGAATTTTATGATAATGATAATTGGAATGCTTCCAAAGGACGGGCTACTAAATGGGCTTTGTATGCATTAATGTCGGAAGTTTCCTTGTGGACCGAAGATTATGATACTTGTATTAAGTATGCAGACCTATTAATCAACGCTACTGCATCAACGTCGTCCGGCATTTATTACAATTCCGGAGAACTGGTATACAATTTTTAATCCGGGGAATAGTAATGAATCCATTTTTGAAGTGAACTGGGATGGCAACACCTATAGCCAGACGGGAGGGCCAAGTGCTATGTATACGACTGGTACAAATCCCAATTATCGATATTCTACTAAAATGGGTGAGGATTTGGTCAATGATTTTGAAGAGGTTATGGCAGGAAAAGATGCAATCCGTAGCCAATTTGGTGCTTTTATAGCTTATACTGATGGAGAGAACATCGTTCATTGTATATGGAAATATGAGATGGGCGATACCGACCCAACGAATCCGGATGCAATACGTTTGAAAGATGATGCTAACTGGATTATTTACAGAATGGCAGATGTCATGTTGATGAAGGCGGAAGCATTAATTTGGAAAGGAAAGGAAAATTGGCAGGAGGCTGTTGATATTATAAATCAGATCCGTACTGTGCTAACTTGCCTGAAAAAAACTATAGCTTTAGATGAGGAGGATGAAAGCTCAATGATGGAAAACTATTTATTGCCGGAACGTAATATTGAATTGGCGGCTGAAGGTAAGCGTTGGTATGACATGATACGTTATGCCAAAAGTAAGAACTATGCTCATAAATCAGCTTTTATTGCTTTGGTTCAGCAATACAATACAACAGCGAATGCTAGTTGGATACGTTCAGTTCTTCAGAATGAATATGCATGGTATTTACCAATTCACGCGGATGAAATTGAAAATAACAACTTATTGGTACAGAATCCATATTATGGAATAACAGGTAATAATTAATAAACAGCCATTTATGAAGACTTTAGGAAATATATATTTATTATTATTATTGGTTGCATTATTCAGTGCATGCAACGATCCCTATGAAGACTCTACTTATCAGGTTTATGATATGAATCCGGTATCGTCTTATCTGGAAACTCGTTCTGATGAATTTTCCGAGTGGATCACCGTATTGAAGTATGCAGATTTGTTTAATGCCGTGAATCAGGCTTCGTCTTATTTTACGGTATTGGTTCCTAAAATGAAGCTGTGCGCAGTTTCTATACTAAAAAGAATGTATCTTCTATTCAGGAATTGGGAAAAGACTATGCCCGTAGTCTTGCTGAATATCATATCGTGAATGATTCTATCAATCTGAATACTTTTGTTCAAGGAGGTAAACTGGAAGCTAAAACTCTTTCGGATGATTATCTTTCCGTTTCTTTTGATGAAAGTTCGGAGGCTGGAGGATTTAATTCAATTTATGTGAATAAAGAAGCGCATGTAAAGGAACTGGCTATCCAAGTGTCTAATGGATATGTGTATGTATTGAATGATGTGATGTCTCCTTTGGTGGAAAGCCTGTATGAACGTATCAGTGAAAGTAGTAATAAATACTCCATTTTTTGTTGATGCTTTGGAACAAACAAGTTGGAAAGACAGTTTGAGTACTATTTACGATGAAATAAGGCAGGAAGATAATACGGTTATTCAGCAAAAACGGAATTATACGTTGCTGGCTGTATCAGATGATACCTATCGTTCTGAAGGAGTTACTTCTGTTGCTGATCTGGCTGCTAAAGTAGGTGCAATAGGAACAGACTATAAAGATAAAGCAAACGAATTATTTCGCTATGTGGCATATCATGTGATTGGTGGAAGTTACTCTGTTTTTGATTTCAACAATTTTAGTGGAGGTGCAACTACACGATTGTGGACTACCAAAGCAGATGCAGTATTGGAAGCATCTATGCAGAGTGGCAATAAGTTGTATTTTAATTATAAAGGAGAAATTGATGGTCAATCGGTGAAAGCGATGTTTGTTGAAGACGGTTCCGATGTACAGGCTAAAAATGGTATTTTACATGAAATAGATAGCTGGTTGCCTTTGTGGGAATCCGAGATTCCGGTGCGCGTAGAATGGGACTTTGCTGATTATGAGGAGGTAGCTTCTTGGGTGAATGGTGGTTATGGTGATCCGGACCAAAAAGTATCAGACGGCAGATGAAAAAAAGAGCGCCAGTCGGATGTCTCTTCGCTCTCTTGTTACACCGTAGATGCCAGGAGCACTCTTACATCTCTAGATGGTCAAAACGGCGGATATTATCGCGTGGGCTATGCAACTCCGAAGACAAAAAGGCTCGGACTGGATCAATTGTAAAAATACAGATCATATCTATTTGAATTTGGGATATAATGGTTCCGTTACCATGAAAACACCAATTCTGATAGCTGGCAAATATAAAGTGACGTTGAAAGTTACTTATGCAAAATCAATGGATTTTATGCGTACAATGACTAGTGGAAGTAATGGAGGTAAAATTAAGTTTACATTTGATGATGACACCGATACAGATGTCGAAGTTCCTATTTATGCGAGTATTACAGCCAATGAATTAGGACGTTATGATGTAGTTATTTATGATGAGATTGAATTCTCAAAGACGAAGGTTCATTCTATGAAGATGTTGGTTGCCGATCCGGCTGCTTCTTCTCATAACAAGTTCCGTATCCAATTAGATTATATGACTTTTGAACCGATAATTGAAGATGAATAGACACATACTTATGAAAAACTATAAAAATATATATTGTCATCTATATTGCTGATAAGTGGTATATATGCATGTAATGATGACTGGGATTCTCATTATTCCCAGGAAGAAGAACAGGTAGTGAATAATGTAAATATTACAGTAGTCAACAAGTCGGCTGTTGATTATTTACAGTCGCAACCGGAATTGAGTTCCATGTACCAATTGTTCAGTGAAACAGGAGTGCTGGATGAAATGGTTGAGAAGAATTTGTTGTTCACTATTTTAGTGGTTAGTGACGAGAATGCATTATCTCGTGCAGTTGCTACAGATGATAGAACTTTTTGGCTAAATCACACATTTCGGATATTTTCTCTTTCTCCGTCTAATCTGTCGGATGGACAACGTGTGTTGATGTGGAATGGAAAATATATTAATGTGTCGAAGGTAGAAAATGAAGATAATGATACTTCTATCTCGTTCAACGGTATAGCTGTGAAAAAGATAACGAAGGTGAACAATGGCTATGTTTATGAAATGGAGGATTATGTGGAAACTCCTAAATCATTATATGAGTTGATTGAAGGGTTAGGAGATGATTATTCTATTTTTTTAGGGAGATGATTATGGAGCGTAATCAGTTGACATTTGATAAAGAGGCCAGTAAAATTATAGGTGTCGATGAAACCGGAAGTAACGTCTATGATTCTATTTTCACGGTTACTAATCCTTATTTTGAGGCTGAAGGTTTTAATATGATGTCAGAGTCATTATCAGCGACTGTATTGATTCCTTCTAATGAAGTTGTCAATCGTGCGTTGGCTACAGCCCGTAACAAAATACAGGAATGGGGAATGCAACGGGAGGACTCTATTCTGAAAAACTGGACTTTTCAATCAATGTTCTTTAATAAAAAACTTACTAAATCGGATTTTGAAGATAATATAGACTTGAATTCTATTTTTAGTAAACAGTGGCGAACTACAGTACAAGAGGTGGATTTGGAGAATCCTGTATCTCTTAGTAATGGTGTTGCATATTATGTGAAAGAACTGAAGATTCCTACTAATGTATTGATTTATCGTGTCAAAGATTTTATGAGATGGTATGAGTATCTGTCAGAAGAAGAAAAAACGCTTTATTTTGATAGCGAAAATCTAACTTTTGATAAAATGGATACGAAAGTGACAGCATGGTCAGGTTGGCCTGGTGTTTTCCCAACTATAATCAATCGCGTCGTACGTTTTAAATTAACAGATTCTGCTACTAAAGAGTACACATTGGATTTTTACAGGTTTTAGTTATGATGAAAGTAACTAGAGTCGCTGCTCCGTATAAGATACCTCCTGGTGAATATGATTTGTGTTTGGGATTTGAGCAAAAAATGGGACATGACGTGGAAGTTTCTTTTTAATGGAGAGTATGTAGGAACAGTTACAGCCTCTCAACTGACGAAGACTGATTGGCACTATGATCGTGGCGGACAGGGATATCCTGAAGGGTATGACACTTCTAAAGCGACAGATAAAAAATAAAACAAAGTACGATCGTGATGGAGCAAAGTTGGTGTAGTCACTATTGGAGGCACTCAACCGGTAAATGTGGTTATTAAATTCCATGGAATAAACGCAAGCAAATGTTGCTTCCACCACTGGTGTCTGAGACCAACAAAGAACTGTTATTAATTTTGATAAGGAATCAATATGAAGACAATAAAAAATCATATTTACAACTTTGCTGTTATTACTGTCGGTTGCCAGTGTATATGCGCAAGGACGTAAAATTAGCGGTAAAATACTTTCACCGCTGAATAAACCGATTGAAGGGGCTATCATTTCGGCTGTAGGAAGTAAAGATGCGAAAACCAGAGTTGACGGAACTTTCAAAATGGAGTTGAAAGAGAATACGACTCAAATTTCAGTGTGGGCAGCTGGTTATTATCCGGAAACTCGCTTGGTAGATGATAATTCACAAGTGGTTATTCTGATGATGCCGGAGAGCACATATAAATATAATGAATCGGCTGTATTACCTATGAGAATCGAAAGTTCCCGTCCGGAACTGACTTCTGCGGTGAATATCAATAAAAAAGATTTCACGCAGGGAAGTATGAAGATAGATCGGGCTTTGGCAGGACAGGTAGCAGGCTTGAAGACCACCCGTGCAGGTGGTATGCCAGGTGAAGGAAGTTATATGAACTTGCGTGGTATTCGTTCTTTTTGTAGGTTCAAATGCTCCGCTTGTGGTAATTAACGGTGTACCCTATTTACCTGATTCTCGTGAATCACAATTGATAAATGGATTTTCGAGAGATATATTTCAGGCATATAATATTCAAGATATTCAAAAATATCACTGTACTAAAAGGAGCGGAGGCTTCTATGTATGGTTCGATGGGGGGTCGAATGGTGTTATTCTAATTGAAACAGATGGTGCAACTTCCGATAATTTGGGATACGCGGGTCAGCTTTATGGGCAGTATGGGGTGAATTGGAATAATAAACGTATGCCATTACTTACAGGTAATGATTACAAATCTTACCTTTCGGATATTGGTATGACTTATTTCGGTAATATGGAAGGATTTTTCTCGGAATTTCCTTTTTTGAGTGATCCCAATAGTAAATACAATTACTTGTATAACAATACCACAGATTGGCAAGATGAAATTTATAAAAATGGTTTTTGTAACAGACAACCTGTTTCGTGTAGAAGGTGGTGATGCTATTGCCAAATATGACCTTTCATTAGGATATGCGCTGGAAAAAATGGACTGATGGATTACACTAAAAGCCAGCGTTACCATACACAATTGAATACAAATGTTTTGATTAGTAAATGGGTGGAGATGACAGCAACGGTCGGTTTAGCTTATCTGACAGGCAATTATCAGCAACAGGGAATGGATAATGTTAGCAATCCGATCTTAGCAGCTTATTCACGTGCTCCGTTGTTTAAGTCCTTATAAGAAAGATAATGATGGTAATATTTTGGATACTTACTCTACTTATTACTATGGCAATTCAACGAATATGGATTTTGCAGTCAGTAATCCTTTAGCTATCGTCAATACACTTGATGGTCGTAACCGACAGTATGATGTAAATTTCAGACTTGGATTGGTTTACAAGCCTTTCAATGGATTATCGTTCAATGGTACATTTGGAATGTTTTATAATTATAATAAAGAACACCTATTTATTCCCGGACTATCAGATAAGAGTATTTTGCCGATTGTCGATCAGTATGGTAATGCAGAAAATACCGTGAAGGAAGGTGTAGGTGAAAACTTTGAACATTTTCGCAAATGGTAATGTACGTTATCAGAGACTTTTTTCAAGGTATCCACCATTTGAATATTCTTGCTGGTGCTCAAATGTTGATTACTCAAAATAAGTATGAAGGTGGTGCAGGCCGTAACACTCCGAATGATTTTTTATCAAACATTGGGAGATACAAAAACAATCGGACGCTACTTTTACGGTTATCAGGAAAAATGGAACTGGGCGAATTTTTATGCTCATGCTGATTATACCTATCGTGATATGGTAGCAGCTTCTTTGAATGTGGCGGCTGATGGTGCGTCCTCTGCCGGTACTTATGGAAACCATTTTTATATATATCCTTCCGGTGGTGTGACTTTGCTCGGAAAAGGTTGGTTGCCATTGACTAACTCTACATTAGTAAATCGCTTAAACTTGCGTGCGGAATATGGTTTGTCCGGTAACAGCCGTTTCTCTTCCAATCTTGGAAAATATTATTATACAAGTTTACCTTATATGACTACTTCCGGTATTGTTCGTGCCAATATATCAAACACCACTTTGAAACCGGAGAAGAACATACAATTCAATCTAGGATTGGATATGAGTCTGTTGCGTAACCGTTTGAAGTGACATTGGATTATTATAATAATCTGTCCAAAGATGTCATTTTTGCAGTACCTCATACATCCGGCACTTGGTTCTCTAAACTATTATGCAAATTGTGGAGAAATAAAAAATAGAGGTGTAGAACTGGCAGTGCAAGCTTCTTTGGTTCGTACACGTGATTTCGAATGGATTATAGGTGGTAATATTGCCCGCAATGAATCGGAGGTGGAGTCATTAGGAAACACATCACAATTGATTAATAGCTATAGTGATGGTGCGCAGTTGGTTTCCGTGTAGGAGAGTCTCCTTATCAGTTCTATGGTTATCAGACGCTTGGGGTATTCTCTACACAGGCTGAAGCAGATGCTGCTAATCTGGTCAATCAAAAAGGACAGGCTTATCAGGCAGGAGACATCCATTTTGTAGATCAGAACGGTGATGGGCGTATCGATAGTAAAGATCGTGTCTCTTTAGGCAGTGCCGCACCGAAGTATTTTCGGTGGCTTTTTACACGAATCAGTTATAAATCTTTTGCATTGTCTGCAGAATTCTCTTATTCAAAAGGGAATCAGGCTTATAATAATGGTGTGAGACGTAGTTTGGAATCACTTTCTACTTTTGGCAATCAAAGTGCGGCAGTTGTAAACCGCTGGTCGTTGGAAGGACAACAAACTAATATTCCTCGTGCTCAATGGAACGACCCGATGGGTAACAATGACTTTTCGGACCGTTGGATAGAAGATGCTTCTTTCTTGCGTATGAAGAATGTTACATTTAGTTATAGTTTTGATAAGAAATTCTTGAATTTCTTCCGTTCCGGTACATTGTATGTAACAGGTGAGAATCTGTTGACAGCTACAAAATATTTAGGGTTGGATCCTGAATTCTCTTATTCTTATAGTGATGCTATGCAAGGATTTGACTATGCGAAAATGATGCAGCCTAAATCAATTAAATTTGGTGTTAATTTGAACTTTTAAGGATGATGAAAAAGAATATATTGAAATATGTGTTACTAAGTATGACATTCTTCTTAGGCGCATGCAACGATTTCTTCAATGTCGAGACGAAGAATGTATTTAGATCATGACGGATACATCACCGAAGAAAGTGAGATGTATTCGGGGTATATAGGTATTATGACCAAAGTACAAGCCATTGGAGACAAAGTGATCTATTTGACAGATACACGTGGTGAATTGCTGGAACCAACTAAGAACGCTCCTAGTGAGTTGTATAGTATCTATAATTATGATACAGACCTGACAGGAAATTCGTATGCCGATCCGGCTGCTTATTACGATGTAATTATAGCATGCAATGACTACTTGTCAAAGTTGTATGATTATAAAACAGAAAATCCGGCAGCTATTAATCTGGATCATTATAAAGCTTTGTTAGTTGTACACTTCGTGTGAAAGCGTGGATATATCTTACATTAGGTAAGATTTATGGAGAGGCTGTCTGGTTTAATGAACCGATTCGTGAGATGAAAGATTTGAATGACTTTCCTGTGAAAAATTTGGATGAGATAGTGGAAGGCTGCCTTGATTTATTAACTAAAGGGTTTGATGGAATAGATGGCACGAATACAATGTCATGGAAAGAATGGCTCGATCCTGATACGGAAACAGCAGAAAGTACATATCGTTATTGGGACTATATGACACCAGAATTCTTTTGCATTATATGGAGAGTTATGTTTGTGGCATGGTGACTACCAGAAAACAGTGAATGTTATTTTGAATACAATGAATGCAAAGTTTGCCAGTACGGTGAATGATGCAACACAGTATATGCATAATGTGAAGTTGACAGGTACATATAGTAAGATTTGGGATAATACTAATCCTCAACCACAAGAGACTGTTTCTGCTATTATCTATAATTATCAAGGAAACCAAACTAATAGTTTGTTGAAACATTTTGGGGACAGAATCACCCAATGAGTATCTGTTGGCTCCGTCACAGGTAGGAATGGATCGTTATACTGATCCGGATTTTAATCCGCTTGGAGGTGCTACTTCGGATAAGCGTTCTACTTATTATTTTGCGAAAGATAAAAGTGGTAATTATGTTATCCAAAAAGTATCGTCCGTCAAATAGCACAGCGCGTACCTATGCTTATCAAGATGATGTGCATATTTATATTTATCGTGGCAGTGAGCTGTATTTCATGTTGGCGGAGGCTCTCAATAATTTGGGACGTGTAACGGAAGCATCGGCATTGATTAATCAGGGAGTGAATGGAAGTTTTCCGAATGGTGGAGTGACATGGGATGGTTTTACAGATGACTGGACCGGAGCTAGTACGTTAGGTACTCGTCGTTATCCGGACCTGGGTATTCGTGGGGCGTTTAACTTAGGTAATCGTGAGTTTACACGTGGAGATGCTAGAGCTAATGATGAAGCGATTCTTGATGAAATGATGCTTGAGTTTCCGGCAGAAGGAAAAAGATTTATCCTACTATGATTCGTATGGCACGTCGCTACAATGATCCAAGTATTATAGCTGATCGTGTTTGTCCGAAATATGCTGATCCGGAAGCTATTCGTGCTAAGATTAATGCAGAAGTTGGTGGAAAAGCAGGTTATTTCGTTCATTGGAATTTAAAATAAAGATCCTCAAATCATCCTTTGGTTTGGATTATTAGGGTGGAGTGACGCGGGTTTTTGAATGAGAATCCGCGTCATTTGTTTCAAAAATAAATACTTTTGTAAATAACAATAATAAAGAATCATGAAAACATTCGCAGTATCTATTGCAGCACTTTTTATTTGGACAGCTTGCGGAGATGGAAATCAGCCGATAATTGACCGCGAGGCATTAGTAGAAAGGAATAGTCCTGTTGTGACGGCATTCGATTCATTAGCTTCACTTTCTGTAGGAAATGGAGAGTTTGCTTATACGGTAGACATAACCGGATTACAGACGTTTCCGGACAATTATAAAAAAGGAGTTCCGTTGGGAACGCAGAGCCAGTGGGGTCTGGCATAGCTTCGCCAATCCGGACCGGCTTACTCCGGAAGAAACCCTGAAAGAATACGATTTTGGCAGGGGAAAGAAAGAACTTTACGCTACTCAATTCAAAGAAGAAGGCAGACAACAGGATGCCGCTAATTGGTTTCGTGTCAATCCGCATCGTCTTCATTTAGGAATTGTCGGCTTTGACGTGGAAGAAGGTACGGATATTGGACAGGTAACTGACGTTCATCAGAAACTTTGCTTGTGGGATGGAAAAATCGAAAGTCGGTTTAAATTAAACGGTGAAGATTATCAAGTGGAGACAGTCTGTCATCCTTCTAATGATATGATTGCTGCAAATATTACCTCTAAGGCGCATACCGGGATTTGTTTTCGCTTTCCGTATCCTACGGGCGCTCATTGTGATGATGCATGTAATTGGGAAGCCGTTGATAAACATACAACGACTATTGTTACTCAAAATGAATCTTCCGCAGTTTTGAAACATACTTTAGATAGCATAGAGTATTTCGTAACTTTGTATTGGGAAGGGAAGGCTACTTTCAATGAGAAAGCAAAACATTATTTTGTCCTGACTCCGATGGACGCGTTGATCATTTAGCTTTTGCATGTGCTTTTACTAGTACAGCTCCTTCAATGCAGCCTGTTACTGTAGCACAAACTCAAGAAGAAGCAAAAAACTATTGGAATTCGTTTTGGAAGGAAGGTGCAGCTGTTGACTTTCGGCATGTACAGACCCACGGGCCAAAGAACTGGAACGGCGTGTGGTACTTAGCCAATATATGCTTGCTATTCAGAGCGCAGGTACTACTCCTCCGCAAGAGACGGGGGCTTACCTATAATTCGTGGTTTGGCAAATTTCATCTTGAAATGATCTGGTGGCACGAAGCTCAATTTGCTCTTTGGAATCGTAGCAACTTACTTGACCGTACATTAGGTTGGTATGAAAAGGCTGAACCGATAGCGCGTCAAATAGCCCAAAGACAAGGGTTTGATGGTGTTCGCTGGATGAAAATGACCGATCCTTCAGGAACAGAAGCCCCTTCAAAGTAGGAAGTTTTCTGATTTGGCAACAACCTCATTTAATTTATTTGGCAGAATTACTTTATCGTGCTGATCCGACTAAAGAAGTATTGGAGAAATATAATCGTTTGGTACAGGAGACTGCAGAATTTATGTACTCTTTTTGCTACATACGATGAACTGGAAGGACGTTACATATTGAAAGGTGCCATTCCTGCACAAGAAACGTTGCGTGCTGCAGAAACAGTTAATCCTCCTTTCGAACTTTCTTACTGGCATTTTGCCATGCAGACCGCCCAACAATGGCGTGAGCGTATGGGACAGCAACGCAGTTTGGAATGGGATGAAATGATCGATAAACTTTCCCCTTTAGCATCTAATAATGAAGGACTTTATCTGGCTGCTGAAACAGCCATAGATACTTATAAAGATATTCGTTATACTTCCGACCACATGGCTGTATTAGGGGCAGTCGGTATTCTTCCGATGAATAAACTTATCCGGGAAGATTATATGAAAAATACCTTGCATTGGATTTGGGATAACTGGAATTGGGGTAAAACCTGGGGATGGGATTATCCGATGACAGCTATGAATGCCGCCCGTTTGGGTGAACCGGAAAAGGCTGTCGGAGCTTTACTGATGGATAAACGCACAAACACATACTTGCCGAATGGTCATAATTATCAGGACGGTCGTTTACGTATTTATTTACCGGGTAATGGCGGCTTGCTGACTGCTATTGCGATGATGTGTGCCGGTTGGGACGGATGTACGGAGACTAATCCGGGATTTCGAAAGATGGAACTTGGAATGTCCGTTGGGAAGGATTGAAGCCATTACCATAATCAAACACAAAAAATATGAGTTATTTTCATCTGAATCTTATTTTACAAGGAAAGCTGACTGTTTGTTGCCTCTTGATGTTGTCGGCGATGCCATTAAATGCTCAAAGAGAGGCAAAGCAGATCGGTGACTTTAAAGAATCCATCTCCTTGAATGAACATCTGCGAGGTACAAAAAGGACGTTGCAATATCGTCCCGATGGTGATGAGTTTGTTTGTGTCAATGGTAAGAATCGGTATACCGTGCTTTGTACGGTAGTCACAGTCCCTTTCGGGTAGAAACAAGTGACCGGCCGGTTTTTGCTTTTTATAATAACGGACGCGGAGGAAATATAAGTTTCAAAGTCATTCTTCGTGACGGAACAGAATTGGCGCTTGACTGCACCGGGCATTGTGAATCCCGTTATTCGGCTGGAAAACGTACCTATTATTTGACAGACCCGTCTTGGGGAAAAGGAGAACTGCGTATTTCTGTATTGGCATTAGCCGATATGGATGGAGCTATTTGGCGTTTTTCTCCTTCGAATATGCCTAAAGGAGCTATACTTCGTTGGCAACATGGGGGAGCTACCGGAAAACGTTTGAGTCGTAATGGAGATATGGGGGTAGACCCGGCTGATTGCTTCGAACTTCCTGCCGAAGCGACTGACCTTGTCACAGGTGAACTTGCTTTGCAGAAAGAAGTATACTTGGTACGTGGGGAGGTTCCCGAAGGCTATAATGTCCGTAAACTCTATCAACAAGCGGAGGCAGCCTCTTTGGCGTTGGCTTCTCATTTGAAGATAGAAACGCCGGACCCTTATTTGAACACGTTGGGTGGTGCATTGGTCGCAGCTGCCGATGGAATTTGGGACGGACAGGTTTGGTTGCACGGTGCTATTGGCTGGCGTATGCCGTTAAGTGGGTGGAGAGCCGGATATACTGGTGATGCCTTAGGTTGGCATGACCGGGCACGGACTCATTTTGATGCTTATGCAGCCAGTCAGGTGACTGATGTCCCGAATACAATACCTCATCCGGCACAGGATTCTACAATGAATCTGGCGCGTTCGGAAAAACGTTGGGGAACTCCTCAATATAGTAATGGGTATATTTGCCGGAATCCTGAACACGTAACAACCAGATGCACCACTATGACATGAATCTTTGTTACATGGATGAATTGTTATGGCACTTCAACTGGACGGGAGATACTGCGTATGTCCGCAAAATGTGGCCTATGATTACCCGCCATCTTGCTTGGGAAAAATTAAATTATGATCCGGACAATGATGGCTTATATGATGCTTATGCTTGTATCTGGGCAAGCGATGCACTTTATTACAATAGTGGTGCTGTCACCCATTCATCGGCTTACAACTACCGTTCCAATAAAATGGCAGCTTTTCTAGCTTCCTTGATAGGCGAAGACCCTTCACCTTATCAGAACGAAGCCGAGCAAATATTGAAAGCGATGAATAAGCGTCTTTGGATGCAGGGCAAAGGTTGTTGGGCGGAATATCAGGATTTTATGGGACATCGCCGGCTTCACGAAAGTCCGGGATTATGGACTATATACCATGCACTCGATAGCGACGTTGCCGATCCTTTTCAAGCTTATCAGGCTACACGGTATGTTGATACGGAAATACCACATATCCCCGTGTATGCCGATGGACTGGAAGAGGGGTATGCAACGATTGCCACTACCAATTGGTTACCTTATTCCTGGAGTATCAATAATGTGGCTTTCGCAGAGGTAATGCATACAGCTTTGGCCTATTTCCAGGCAGGACGTCCGGAGGAAGCATATCGATTGATGAAAAGTTCATTTCTGGATGGCATGTACTTAGGTAACAGTCCCGGCAATTTGGGGGCAAGTCAGCTTTTTATGATGCTGCCCGTGGAGAGTGTTATCGTGACTTTGGAGATCCGATAGGGGTAGCTTCCCGATTACTGGTACAGGGGTTGTATGGCATTTTACCCGATGTATTGAACGGGAAGATGGTGATTCGTCCGGGATTTCCTGCAGGATGGTCAAAAGCTTCTATTTCTTTGCCTGACATAACCTATCACTTTGTCAGGGAGAATGATACAGATATTTTTACCGGATAGAGCAACGTTTTAAGGCACCTTTGGCATTGACATTACAAGTGAATGTCGGAAGAGAAAGGATTCATTCTGTGAAAGTAAATGGGAAAGAAGTTGACTGGAGCTTTGCGGAAGCTGCTTCTGGTTATCCGGTGGTTGTTATTCCTGCTTCTTCTGCCCAAAAAGCAATTGTCGAAATTGTGTGGGGAAGGAAACAGACTGAATCCGGTTCTGCCTGAAATACAGGCGGAGGCTTTAGTGGAGATCCGTATTCCATCCATTTTAGGGGCGGTATTCGGTGAAATATATGATCCGCAGGGAGTGCTGATACAACCGAATGTTAGTAATACATCTATAAGAAGTAAGGTCAATGATCATTTGGGGCATCATACATTCTTTGTTCGCATGAAACAAGGACAGATGGAATGGTGGCAGCCTGTAAACGTACAGATTACGAAATCGGAAAAATCACCGGTCATTCTTCCTTTCTCACAGGTGAATACGTCAGAGTGCCGGGTGATGAATATGGATTCTTTGTTCAATGCGAATGTGACTGATATTTTCCGGAATGAGTATCTGACACCCCAGTTCGCCTTATACCACTTTGCAACTTCCTGTTCAGGGCATTGGCGAGTGGTGTCATCCGAAATTAACTGCTGATATTGATGATGCAGGTTTGCGTGCCTTGGTACGTGATGAGATGCTGACTACCAAACTGGGTGTGCCGTTCCGAACATTGGCTCAAGGAAAGCAATATTGCTTTTTTCGTTGTGGGATAATTATCCCGACAGTTTGAGTATTCCGCTTTCCGGTCGGGCTTCTCATGCCTATTTAATGATGGCAGGCAGTACCAACCACATGCAGTGTCGCATTGCTAATGGTATTGTTCGTGTATACTATACAGATGGAACTTCTGATGTATTGGAATTAGTGAATCCGGATAACTGGTGTCCTATTGAGCAAGATTTCTATGTTGATGGTCAGGCATTCACCGTTGTTTCTCCCCGTCCTTATCGCATTCATTTTAAGACGGGTTTGGTTAGCAATGACTTGGGGAAAGAACTTAGGCATAAAGGGTGTTTATGGACGTTCCATCGAGGGAGGAGCAGGTGTACTTTTGGACATGCCTCTGAATCCTTCCAAAGAGTTAAGTCATCTGACGTTGGAAACACTTTCAAACGATGTTGTTATCGGTTTGATGGGAGTTACATTGCAATAAAATAAAAATAACATATTAATAAAAGGATAAGAATTATGATGAGAAGAACTATTAATTTACTACTGATGTTGCTTTTTGTGGCAGAGGTAACATCTGCGAATACTGTTGATTTTGATAAAGCATTTAAAAGAAAGCGCCCGTATCGAAAAACAGATTAAACGGACCTCTTTTCCCGAAACGAACATTTCTTATAACTGATTTTTGGAGCAAAAACGGATGATGAGGCTAATCCTTGCCATGAAGCCATTAATCAGGCTATTCTACAGTGCAGTCTGTCAGGAGGTGGCACGGTAATTGTTCCTAAAGGTACTTTTTATACCGGACCTATTACTCTAAAGAGCAATGTGAATTTCCATCTCGAAGAGGGAGCTGTTTTGAAATTCTCTACAGATCAAAAGCCTTTATTTTTCCTGCAGTTTTTAACTCGTTGGGAAGGAATTGATTGCTATAATGCTCACCCCTTGATTTATGCTTATGGTGAAAGCAATATTGCCATAACCGGAAAAGGGATTATCGATGGACAAGGTAGCATGGAAACTTGGTGGCCGATGTGGGGGCCGTAAAGTATGGTTGGAAAGAAGGCATGGTGGCTCAACGCAATGGAGGTCGTGAACGTCTGTTGATGTATGGTGAAACATCGACTCCTGTCTACAAGCGTCTGATGAAGCCGGAAGATGGTATGCGTCCGCAGCTATTGAACTTACATTCCTGCCACACCATCTTGATTGAAGGTGTTACTTTGTTAAACTCTCCATTTTGGGTGATTCATCCTCTTTTTCTGCGAGAGCTTGATTGTTAGCGGAGTGACTGTTTTCAATCGTGGACCTAACGGAGACGGATGTGATCCTGAATCTTGTAAGAATGTGTTGATTGAGAATTGTACATTTGACACGGGTGATGATTGTATTGCCATTAAATCAGGACGTAATGAAGACGGGCGTAAATGGAATATTCCCAGTGAGAACATTATTGTACGTGGTTGCATGATGAGAAATGGACATGGAGGAGTAGTGATCGGCAGTGAGATTTCCGGTGGTTACCGTAACTTGTTTGTAGAAGACTGCCGAATGGATAGCCCGAATCTGGATCGTGTCATTCGTATTAAGACGAGCACTTGTCGCGGAGGACTTATAGAAAATGTATTTGTTCGTAATGTAACGGTAGGACAATGTCGTGAAGCAGTGCTGCGCATCAATCTTGCAATATGAGAATCGGGAAAAAAAATGTAAGAGAGGTTTTGACCCGATTGTTCGTAATGTGCATTTGAAAAATGTGACTTGTGAGAAGAGTAAATTAGGTGTGCTTATTATCGGATTGGAGGATGATAAACATGTATATAATATCAGTGTAGAGGATTCTCACTTTAATAATGTAGCCAAAGGAGCAAATGATATTAAAGGGGCAAAAAGATGTTACTTTTAAGAACCTTTATATCAATGGTGAATTGGTGAAATAGGGTATAATTGTAGTAATTTAGAATATCCGAATATGAATGAAAAAGAAGATTTAGAAGAACTCCAATGTTTTGTTTCAAATATACAGAATGATTGGAAAACAGCTTATGATGCACAAATTTATATCACATCTCTGTCTGTAATAAGTAATCATGATTGGAATAAATTAGAATTCTGGATAAATCTTCATCAGGATGGTTTTATCTATAAGTTGAGACGTTATTATCCTGCACTTTCTGAAGACGATATACATATCATTCTTTTTTTATTACGTATCGATTTTAGTAATGCGCAGATTTCAGAGTTGTTCCATATTCTAGGAAGTTCTTTTCGGATACGCCGTAGTAGATTGAAAAAGAATGAATGTTTCTTGTGAATCTATTACAGATTTTGTCAAATCATTGTATTTAGAATAATTCTCTTTTTTTATAGTAAAACCATATATAAATGTGTGTATAAGTAAATGTATACGCATTTGTATATGGTTAATATTTTTCTCTTTAACTTAGAAATGTATTCTTTTGCAACAAATTATCATTGAAAAATTTTTCATTCATACTAATATTATGGAAAAATGCAGCTCCTTATCTTATGTGATATAGATGGAATTGAATTGAATTATACAATTTTACAAATATATGATATTGCTTTTGAAAGATATTCAAATTAGTAATCTCTAAAAGTAATTCTTATGAAAAAGTGGAATTTTGGCTTTGTTATGATTGGATTAGCCTTTCTAATCAGTATTTTTAGTACTTAGTTGTCAGACGGATGAAACTGACGAATACTCTCAACAGGCTAGATGTGACTGCTGCTGATCTTTTTTATTGCTTCGGAAGCTTATCCAGAACTTGGAAAAGAAATAGGAAAGGACATGAGAAGAGAACGAAACGCCAATCTCTAAATTGTCTAAAGAAGACTTGGAACAATATCGTTTACTCCGAAAAGGTATGCTTAATGTTGAGACTCGTACAGAAGCAATTACTCAATTAAAGATTCTGATTGCGGATATGATTATCAAAGCTAACCGTGATCGTATTTCTTCCTTGGTCAGGGACGTTTTTAAAGATGTAAATTTGACTAAATTAGAGTTGATGAGGGCACGACAAAAAGTCGAATGTGTAAAGTTGTGATTACACGAACAGATACCAATGCAGAATTACGTGAAAAATGCAAGAATGATTGTGATGAAACGACTAAAGAAGATATAATTGCATGTCATAACCATTTTTAACGAGAATATTAAAGATTTACCTGCTAGTGAATTTCCAGATGGTGAAAGCTATAAATTCTGGGTAAAAAGTAAGAGATGCCTGTATATCGGCTGCACAAAGGGAGGAAAAATTGTAAAAAAAGTTGTGATAAAAGCTATCCAGATGAGGAATAAATTTTAATTGTAAGAGTTAATATTTTAATAGTCGTAATAATGAAAAAAATATCTATTCATTTTTTATTTTCTAAGTATCTATAGCCCAGCTATTTTTACGGTCAAGGAAAATATACCATTCAGGGGTGAATTACCCGACCATTCGTTAGATGATGAGTTATTTGCGTTTGACTAATAGTTCAGCTCTTAGTCAAGAAAAAAACGAATTAAACATTTATTTATTGATAGTATATTGGTGGTTGATGGGAAATTCCATTATGAAGGTGTACTTTCACAAAAAAGCCATTCTTAGCGTATCTTTCTAGTGCAAGGACAGGAAGAAATATGTTGGATTTGGGCCTGTATTTTATAGTTGAGCCTGGTAATATTCATATCCGCATCGCTAGTGGGCGAATGAGGGGGTGTGTGGTATCAGGTACTCCTATTAATGAAGATTACAGTACCTATATGATTGGCACAAAGAGAAGTATGGAAAATCAATTACTTTTTTTAGAAAAAATATGCCCAATACCCGGATGTCGTACGATTCCACTTATCTTTTTTTTATTGAACGGACGAAGAATGTCAAGGGATCCTAATTTTCCAAAAATATCTACAGATTCTCGACCGAATGCCTAAAGCAGATCCGGGATATTCTTTTGGCTTGGCTGGACTATACTATTAAAAAGTATGAATATGAAAAAAAAGACCAAACCATTATTGGACAGTATACGTAACAATGCTCCTCGTTTCATCGAGACTATTCCGAGTAATTCATCATCAACAACGATGAAAAAAATAAGTAGAATTTTTAGTCTTATTGTGATTTGTATGACGTGTTTTTGATTATGAAATTGACAATCAGCGGGAGAATAAGTGCCCTATATGTTACTACCTTAAAAATAGTTTTATGAAAAAAAGCAAAAGCTTTTTCTTGAATATGGTTGTGTTAACCTTTTTAATAGCTATATCTATGCTTAGTTGTCAATCGAATGATGATTATTTGCAAATCGGAATAGGCAATTGTGAGAGTAGCAATGGTATGTGTCCTATAACCGTATTTCATTAGGCTTTTTATACATCCATATTTAAGTTATAATCTAATATGAAAGTAAAAAAAGCAAATTCTTGTTCTATTTTTGACAATGCTGGAAATTCCGGATTCTTTCGCCCCAAAGCAAAAAAGAACAAAAAACAAAAGGCGGAAGTTGTCGGAAAGATTATTACATCAAAAGTCTACAAGATAAATGTAGGTACTTGCATTCTTCCATATAAAGATCCCCATATTATTGAATGAGTCTGATTATTCAATAGAAATTAAAAAATGATTCAATTTTTTCTGATCTTTTTATCTCGGTCAAGCTGATATACCATACAGGAGAGAGCAGAACTTTACTTTCAGGCTCCTTTGAAAAAATATACTGTGGATATAGATAAAAAGAAAAATGCTCACATCAAGTTTTCTGCAAATACAACAATAGGTAATTGCAACTTTTATATTAAGGTATATTCCAATGGAAGTGCGAGCATTTATATCACCTTGCAGCAGGGGAAAAGTATCATTTTTTTGGGGAGAGAATTAAATATGTGAAGAGAAGAAACGGAGTCTCTGTAACACTTAAATTATTATCATGAGAAAATATCTATTCATATTAATGTTTTGTATCTATAGCCCAACTATTTTACGGACAAGAGAAATACACGATTCAAGGTGAATTTCCAGATAATTTCGCGATTAGGGAATCTGAACTCTCTCAATATCTACGCATTATTAATTCAATGCCCCAAGCGGATCGAGATGCTTTTTTCGTGGTGGGATTATATATAAAAAGAACGAGAATTTAAAAGGAAGAGCAGAATAATATTAGATAGTTTGATCGGTGATCCACCTCGTTTCATCGAGACTATTCCGAGTAGTTCATCATCAACAACTGTAAAAAAATGAGTAAAAATCCTTGGTCTTTAAAAAACGCATGTTTACATTGGCTGTGTATACGTATTTGTATACGGTTGAAATTTGTATTTAAATTTATAAATGTCGTCCTTTGTAACAGCAAGAGCAATAAACTTTTATTCGTACTAATATTATGGAAAAATACAGTTCCTTATCTTATTTTTTGATATAGACAGAACTGAAAATGAGCCAAACGATTATCTACTAATATCTTGGTATCGCCTTGAAAAAAAAGATATTCAATATTATTAATCTCTAAAAAGTAGTTCTTATGAAAAAAAAAATGAATTTAGGCTTTATTATGGTTGGATTAGTTTTTCTAATCAGTATTTCTGTGCTTAGTTGTCAAGGCGGATGAAGCTGACGATTACTTTCAACAGGCAGAAGATGTGACTGCCGCTGATCTCTTTCTTTATTGCTTCGGAAGCCTATCAGAACTTACAAAAAGAAATAAGGAAGGGGATTAGGCGAAGGCGAAACGCAATTAACGAATTATCTTCAGAAGGGAAGGAACAGTATCATCAGCTTAAGAAACAATTGTTGAATTTCTGAAAACTCGTATGGAAGCAAGAGTGCAATTGAATATTTTGTTAAAATATGATGAACGAACCGAACGGAATAGAATTTTTTCTATATTTCAAGAAGTTTATGAGGGAGTTGATGTCACCGATTAGAATTAATAAGAGCTCGGCAAAAATATCAAATGCATAAAATTGTTATTGGTACACGAGCGGAAGATCCAGAGGCACTTGAGAATTGTAATAAAAAATGTGATGGTGATATGGAACAAGGTGTAACTAATTGCTATGAGATATTCAATACATGTCTTGAAAATGTACCGGCAAAGGAAAAATTATATCAAGAGGGACCTAGATATGAGGCATGCGTAGATAGTCATGATTTCTGTTTGGATTGTTGTTATTTTGATTTAACTGGGTGTCAAGATGCTTGTCAGGCGGCATATGGTAAAAAAAAAATGATAAATTTAATATATATAAAAATGAAATATAGTATATATTGCTAATTATCGCATTCGTTTCTATAGCTCAACAGTTTTATGGACAAGAAAAAGTACACCATTTGGGGTGAATTACCCGACCATTCGTTGGATAATAGTTATTTGCGTTTTAGTTAACAATTTCTGCCATTGGTCAAGAGTATGAGCGCATGAAACATTCATTTATTGATAGTATATTGGTGGTTGACGGAAATTCCATTATGAAGGTGTACTTTCACAAAAAGCCATTCTTAGCGTATCTTTCTAGTGCCAGAACAGGAAGAAATATGTTGGGATTTGGGCTATATTTTTATAGTTGAGCCTGGTAATATCCATATCCGTATCGCTAATTGGGCAGAATGGGGTATTGTATCAGGTACTCCTATTAACGACGATTATAACAGATGTATTATCGAACAGCAAAAAAAGTGGATAGAGAGCGTTCTCTTCAAAATAGAAGTGCATCTTTCAGAGATGCATACATACATGCCAACGAATGTAGACTTTTTCTTAGAGAAATATGCTCAATATCCAGATGTCGTACGATTCCACTTATCTTTTTGTTGAACGGACGAAGAGCATCAAAGGATCCTGATTTCCCAAAATATCTACGGATTCTCGACCGAATGCCCAAAGCCGATCGGAGATATTCTTTTTGGCTTGGCGGGACTATACTATTAAAAAGAGAAGAATAAGAAAAGACCAAACCGTTGTTGGATAGTATACGTGATAATGCGCCCCGTTTCATCGAGACTATTCCGAGTAGTTCATCATCAACAACTATAAAAAATGAGTAAAATCCTTGGTCTTATTGTTATTCTGCTGATTTGCGTTTCTTGCAATCAAAAAAGGAAGGCAGAGATGTCCCTGTCTTCCTATACACGATTTCGAATAATTAGTTCTGGATATAATTTGTCGTGATAGCATTACAATCACCAATGTAGGCAATGCCAGATTGGAGATAGGAGAGATCGAAACTGGATGTTGGATGTCAACACAAGCATCGGTGGAGAAGTATGAATTAAATCCTGACGAATCGTGCTCGCTTCATTTTTCTTTCAATCCGAAAAGGAAAGGGGATTAGGAGCGAAAGAGAAAAAGAATTAATTATTATCAATGCAAATACAGACTCCCTCTTTTTTATATTCTGCAAGTTAAGGCAATTATTCAGTGATAATGTTTTTACGTTTTTCTTTTTTACTTATCACCACCTTATACTTATCGGCTGATTGGTTTATGGATAGGTATTTTATGCCTAAAAATATAAGTTTCGTTGTCGGCATCATATTATGGGGGAGGTATTTGCATAGGGAACTGGAAGCGAAAAAATTAGACTGTCTGTTGATTTTCTATTTCTGTCTTTTACTGTTTTTATGGGATATGTTTCGTTTGCAGTTCTTTACATCACAATATACACAGTGTATACATTGTATCTGGATGGATTCTTTTTGTGTTGATGCGTAATAGAAAAAATACAGAAACATTTAATAGCATTTAGCTGTCGTTGGAGTTTTGTCGGCCTTGTATGGCTTGCTGCAATATGTAGGGTGTATAGAAATTCAATCTTATTTTCCAGTTACCGGTTCTTTTTGATAATCCGCCGGATTTGCTGCGAGCATCGTTCTCTGTTATCCTTTTTTCTTTTGTATTGTCATTCTTCTAACGGAAAAAGAAGAACGTTCAAGGTTATGGCGTGCCTTCTCCTCATTATAGTCGTTATCTTATCCGGTTCGAGAACAGGTGTACTTACTTTATGCGTAGTAACACTCCTTTTTTTATGCTCTCCGTTATCGGAAGTTAATTCATAAAGGCGCATCTTTCTTATCAGCGGAGGCGCTTTTGTTTCTAATAAAAGTTTATTCATTGGACTGATTTATCTAAAAACCAGCTTCCGCTTCCGGTCGTGTTCTGATTTGGAAAGTATCTGCCGGATTGTGGGCGAACATATAATTCAGGGAAACGGACTTGGTTCTTTAAGGCGGATTACATGCCGGAACAAGCCAAATATTTGTCTTCCTCCCCATGCTGATGAAAAAGCGATAGAATATTGGCAGGAAACACGAATTATCCATTTAATGAGTATCTGTTGCTGCTGATTGAACAAGGACTTATAGGAATCGCTTTATTCTTATTGTCGTTGATTGCTGTTTTTCGGAAGTAATGTGGCATTTGACACTCCAGCCATACTGACGTTTGTTTCTATTGCTATATTTTCCTGTTTTTTCTTATCCATTCAAATATACTTTTGTTTGGTTCATGATTATCTACTGCTTCGCTTCACTTAATCAACGGGAGGTTGCTCTACGAACAATACGTTTCAACAAGCCATTTTTTATTGATTATTCTTTTTTATACTCTGTTTCTTTTTTGATTAAGAATATCATTTTCGAGCGTACATGGAAACGAATTTCGTTGGTTGCAGAAAAGAACAATGGTTTGCTGGATAATGAATTATCTGTATTTACCAAGCTATATGATGAGTGGAATGGCAATCCCTATTTCTTGTACAATTATGCATCAGAACTGAAAAATGTGGAATTGTACAAACAAAGCGTCAACATATTCTTGCATTGCGAATCTTATATCAATACGTATGACCTGCAAATGCAATTGGCGGATAATTACTATCAAATGGAATGTTGGGGAAGAAGCTGAAAGACGATATAAGCTGGCACAATGTATGTGTCCTAGCCGTTTTCTTCCATTACAAGGACTTTTGAGGGTCTATGTAAAATCTGATAACTGCATACTTGCCGAACGGATAGCTTTTAGAAATAATCAACAAACGGATAAAGATACCATCTTACACTGTTGCTATCATACAGGAAGAGGCCAGAAACTATTTGCGCAAAAAAATATTTAATTATAAACTAACAATCAAACAAAATGAAAGCTACATTCATCTTTTCTTTTTCTTGTTTTGCTTTTCAGTTGTCAAAGCTCTGAAGAAAAACAGTTGGAAAAGGTGCTGACACTGGCGGGCAATAATCGTCCGGAACTCGAAAAAGTGTTGGAGCATTATAAAAAAAAACGAAGCTGACAGTTTGAAACTTAGAGCTGCCAAATTTTTTGATAATGAATATGCCCGGACACCAGTCGTATATAGGAAAGATATTGAAGAATATTATGTCGAAGCTGAAAAAGATTATCTTCTCCGACAGAAAGATTGATGAACAGGTGAATGAATTAAATAACTTGTTGTTAGAGTTTCCATCAGATGATTTTGAGTTTAAGGAAGATTATTTGTCATAAAAGCCGACTATCTGATACAGAGTATAGACGCGCTTTTGACGATTGGCAACAAGGTCGTTGGGCAAGAGGCATTACATTCGATGAATTTTGTGAATATATGCTTCCTTTATAAGTGTAGAGTTTCAGGCTTTTGATGATTGGCGCAATGTGTTGAAACCGATAGCTAATGACAATTAGGCGATTTTTTCTTATAATGACATTTGGAATAAAAACACCCTATCATGCGGCAGAAGCATTAATTAAACTACGTGATACCGTTATTGTCGATTTGAAAAGCCTCTGAAGTGGCATGCGTTATATAAGGTTCCGTTTTGGTGCAATATTCCTTCCATTCTTGTGAGACAAGGACAAACACAGCTTTAGCTATCATGCGCAGTGGGGTTTGCGGTTTCGTATGATTTCGTTTTGCAGTGGCCTACAAAGCACATGCACTTCGTGGCTTAGTATTTTGATAGATCACGATCGCCGAATGGTATGTGAAGGAGGACATGAACCTTTTAGCTGCCTTACGACCGGGGGAGTGTAAAGGAAAAAGTATATCGAAGAACATATTCTCCCAATCCGGCCTTAGTCCGGCTGAATAAAGAAGCTGGTAGTGTCCCGTCAACGTTGCGCAATGTTTTATAAAAGACGTTACGGATGAATATGCAACGACCATTGATCCTGTTTTTCCTGTACTTTCCGGGAAAAAGAGAACGCAAAGAAAGATATGCGTATCTGGCTGTATTCGACAATGCGAAATGGATTCCTATTTGCTTTCGGAAATAAAAGATAGTAAGCAGATTGCCTTTGATAAAATAGAGAAGGGAGCTGTCTATTGCCGGTATATTATATAAATGGAAGGGTTCGTCCATTCAATTATCCTTAAGCTTTGTTGAATGAAAAAGGTGAACTGGAGTTCTTGAATCCCGATAACACATCCAAAAAAGAAGTATTAGTTTAAAAACGGAAATATCCCTTAACACGCAAAGCGTTCACTACAGCACTCCGTTTAAACACAGCATGCTTTCAAGCAGCACACAAGGAGGATTTTAGTGATGCCGTCACAGTACATACTGTTCAAAAGAGTATAGCGTATCCGGGTAGTATAAATGTGAGCGATACTACAAAAGTATCGTTATTGGCGTTATATCTGTCCAAAGCCCTACCGCTGTAATATTGCAGAATTGATGTTCTTGGATAAAGAGAATAAAAAACTGACAGGAACAATTATTGGTTCTGAAGAACGAAGTAAGAATCCCTCATTATAGCCGTTCTGCTGCTTTTGATTTAGATCCGTTGACATTTTTCGCATCTAAAACTTTAAGAGATGGTTGGGTAGGATTGATTTGGGCAAACCGGAATCTGTTGGAAGAATAGCTATATGACATGTAACTGAACGAAGTACAACAT
>VOFK01001737.1_pt1 | contig 33003 bp, 41 predicted proteins | sample 5384121 | NCBI WGS metagenome assembly VOFK01 (sample SAMN12384730, study PRJNA508395) | human gut metagenome | isolation source: healthy gut J | host: Homo sapiens | reverse complement strand
AGCCGCTTTCGGTATCAAGGATATATGTACGATTTTGGTGAGTTAACGATACGCCTGCGCTGCCCGCCATGCTGCGGCGTACAGCATACTGCAGGCGTTTTTTGTTCCGTCAGTGCATAGACGGTTGACCTCAAGGGTTTGCCCGTCGTCAAGATAGCGGCTTTATTGGCCCCACAATCGCGACGCCTACAAGCTCATCCTGAGCGTTTGTGCAGCCGATGGAAATTGTGCCCGGTCACGGGCTTGTGGTGACGGTGCTGCTTCGCATATGCGTTTGCCGTTTTAGGAAACAGGTACGATTCTCAGCATTGCGAGCGAGCGCCTCTACTTATTATCATGCAGATGCTCGACGCTCTGCTTCATCAAGAAATCCTTCTGACTGTGCTTGACCCTCGGAGGCGTAATGGAGTGCTCTCAGTCGCGGAGTTCGTCCAAAGGACGAACCCATTACAGTGGGCGTCTGCGGATGCTGGACGGCTTTGGCGGTCGCCTCGCCAGAGCGCAATGGCGGCGTTCACGCCCTGATGAGCGCGACGACGTGCCCAACTCTTCCGCGCCCTTCATCTCGGCGCGTTCGTCCCTCACGCTTGTCGATGCGGCGCTTCAGCAGCCAGAAAAACAACCCCGTCACCGCCGTCGGCACACCCAAAAACGCCGCAAGCTGCGCGATGTCGATGTACTAATATCTCTCACCTCGCTAAAGCTCGATGCCCGTCGGGCAGTTGCGGTCGCCGGTCAGCAGGCCGTTGGCGAAGTAGTTCGTACCCTTTTTGGCCGGTGAGCTTGTAATGCCGCACGGCTTTCCTCGACCGTCTCGTGCGATACCAGCGTGACATTTGCGGCCGTCCAGCGTATACGCATTTCGCCGATACGCCATTCGTCCATATATTTCATCCGACACGCTTCGACGCAGTAAAACTCGTGGCGGTGGATTTGTTTTGACGACGGTCCCGTCCTCGAATATCCATTTGTCATAGCGGATATGCGTTTTTCTGTTCGTCCCGGTCGGTGTAAACGACCCTGTTCGGACGAGCCGCATCGTCGCCCAGTCGTAAGAGAGAAGCTCGTCGCCGACTTCGATTTCGTCCATACGCTTTGTGCTTCTGTCCGCCATCGTGATCCTTGTGTCGCCGGTGAGGCAGTAAATCCCGTAGATGACAAACGTGCCGGCGGAATGGATGTAGTAATTGCAGCTCCCGAGGATACAGAGCCATTCAGAACGATGGAATCCGAATGGTATTGGTGATTGGTGCTTGCGGTCGTCGTCAGCTTAAAGCTGCCGCCGGCGATCAGCACCGGGACGCATTGGTATGCGGGTACCTGTACAAGATAGCTGCCGCTGCCGTTTAAGAAATTATCAATTCGCGCCGACGCCGCTGTGCTGCTGTTGTTGGCAACAAAGAGGATGGCCATTTCCGGAGAGCTGCCCGATGGTCCTTTACCGCCTTCAATGTCCAGCGTATTGCTAATATCGGGTATCTGGTCGTACATCAGCTTCCCTGTCGCGTCCAGTGTGGCGATGCCGCCGGCCTGCCCGCGCAGGTAAGCGATACGGGCAAGCACATCGTCGGGCGTGACGGCCGCGGCCTCCTTGTCCCACGGATAGCCGCTCTGCCAAGAACTTACCGTCGTGTCGGAAAGCAGCGCCGCCTTATTCAGCGGCGTACCCTCCTGCGTCGGCTGGTCGGCGCGCGTGAGGTCGTAGGTGTCGGCCTGTCCCGCGACAGGCGTCAATTTTTACCCGCCCCGGGTAGGCGGAGATTCTATCCTGCATAATTCTACTTCCTTTCTGTGATGTTTGCTTGTCTTCTGTTGGGGCATTGCCCGGGACTTCGTTCGGGCTGAAGCCGGGGATTCATTCGGAACGGAGTCAATTTGTTCGGGACGAAGCCGGGACTTTTTCAAACGAAGTCCTACCCCCATTATCAGAGTTCGCGCAAATTCAAGTCGCTTCGCGTGAACTTGGGTATTCAAACGCAGTCCGAACTACTGTTCGTTTGCATAAAGACTCACCCGCATAGCGCCCCGCGCGGATGCGGTCGAGCGCGGCGTTGACGTCAAGCGGAGCACCTGCTCGATTGCGTTGGCGCCGATGTAGGTCAGGCGGGACATATCCTCGGGGAGCGTCGGAAGCTCGGGCAGCGGCAGTACGCCGCGGATGGCTTTCACGTCGGACAGGTAGGCATACATTCTCTGCGCAATCGGCAGTTCCTCCTCCGTCCAGCCGGTACGCGGATGCACGGTGACGATATATCCGGCCTCGCGCAGCCGGTTTGCCACATACTCGACGGCGCTTCCGACGCGGTTGAGGTCAGAGGCGTTGTACGCGCCCTTCAGCCCGCCCTTCCACGCCGCGCGCTCTTCTGCGGTCATCGCCGCCCAGCCCTTTGCCGCGAGCTGCCTGACGCAGTCAACGTCGGCTTGCGTGCGGTCGGTGATGAGGTTGAGCAGCCCGTAGTAGAGCGCGAACGAGGCCGTGTACGTCCGCCCGGCGCTGTTGATCAGCTCCAGCTCGACGCGGTAGACGTCATCGGCCGCCCTGTCCGCAGTCAAAGTTGCACGGAGTTCACGCAAGGCGTGAACCGGGCAGTTGGACGTTTCGTCCGAACTGCTGCACGGGTTTCCGTCGCCCCGCGTCCACGTTGTCGGTACGTCGTTCACCGTCCCCGTGACGTATACCACATCGCTTTGCAACCTGACCGACAGTGTGCGTGTCGCCGACATAGCAGCACTCCTTTCTTTTTTTCAAATTTTTTCAATTTCGCCCTTGACAAATAGTACTATATATGATATTATATTATTGTAAGGAGGGAATGGATTGGAAATCAAGCTCAAAAAAGCAGCCCGCAAAGTATCTTGCAAGTGTTGATGAGCCAACAAAGCAGAAGCTGCTCAAAGCATTGATAAAAAATAAAATGTTTGAAGGCGACATTGTATGTATCAACCCGAAGGAAAAAACTGTATAGATACAAACTCGCACATTACCGAATTATATTTTCGTATTCCGGCGGTGATATTATCATCGTGGAAACAATCAACACCCGAACCAACATCAAGTCAGGAAGCTAATGACACCAAACGAATTTTTACGAAAAGCTCAAGCGCATCCCCGTCGAAGCACCCGACGAGCTGGACAAGGAAATGCTGGAAGCGGCCGCCGAAGACGACGGCACGCTTGTTGACTTAAAACGATTTGAAACGCGAATTGGGATTACAGCGGCAGACTGGTAAGCTTCGCATCCCGCGAAGCCTCCACAAAGCGCTCAAGCGACGCCGCCGCCATCGAAGGTGTAAGCTTGAATCAATATATGATTTACAAGCTCTCCCGCTGATCGCTTCTTGTGTGAATCGTGAACGATGCTTTCCGCAGCCCCCGCAGAAATGCGGGGGTTTTTTCGTCGTGGAAGGTTCGGATTCAGCCGAAGCGGCATATACAAGTTCGACTACGTCCGAACTTGCGTAGTTCGGGCTTTGCCCGAACTACTGTAACCGTGATGGTGACGGTGGCGCCGGCGTCTGCGGGGTTGGGGACGACAGACGCCGAAACGATCTGCGGCACCGAGGTATCGAGCGTGACGTTCCGCGTGACCGTCGACAGCTTGCCCGCCGCGTCGGTCGCCGTGACGACGATGGTGTTTGCCCCCTCAGAAAGCATGACCGACTTGGAGAACGCGCCGTTCGCCTGCACGGTCACATCGCCCTGATCGACGCCGTTGAGCGTGATCGTGACGGTGACGGGCGAGCTGGTCGCGTCGTTGGTCGTGCCGGACACGGTGAGCGCAGGCGCTGCGGTGATCAGTCCCTCGGCGGGCGGGGTGACGTTCAGCGCCGGCGGGACGGTGTCCACCGTGAAGGGTGCTCTTCGCCGCCGCCGTGTTGCCGTCGTTGTCGGCACGCTTCGACGGACACCGTGTGCGCCGTCCCCCAGCGCCGCCGCAGGGGTGTAGGTAAAGCTGTACCCGTTGGTGATGGCCGTGTGTGTGACCTCCGCCGCGGATACGGCCGCCCGTCCAGCTTGACGGCGACCGAGTCGAGATCGACACCCGAGCCTCCGGTTTCGTCCGTCACCCGTGAAGACGACAGGCTGCCGGTTATTGGACACATAGGCGCCGTCGGACGGGGAGAGATCGTGACGACCGGCGGAACAGTTTCGCGGACGTAGAATTTCAGCCCGTCCAGCGTCGACGCGGCGGCCGTGCCGGTCGTGCCGGCGCTGTTGACGGCCTCGACGGTTATGTTGTAATAGCCGCCTGGATTGTTGTATGACGTCGCGCCCGGCGCGGTCACGGTCGCCGTGTACTGCCCCGACGCGCCCGTGGCGCTCAGCGTGTACCACGTCCCGTTGATTTGGGCCCGGACTTGCGTGATTGCCATTCTTTATCAACCTTTCTGTGATCGTTTGCGCTATGCGCTGGATTTGACATATCTGCGGCCGGATTCGCTTCGCATGCTTTGCCGCCCGGGAAAGCTTCCCTGCGCGCGAACCGAAAACCGAACGGCGGTTATGCGAACCGACCTCCGCGTCGCTTTTATGCTTCTGCCTGCGGCTCTCCGGCATACATCTCGCCCGCGCAGACCACCGGCGGCTCGACCCATACCGTCCGCTCGGCGACGGTGACGACAAGCACAGCCGCACCGTTGGCCTCCGCAGGGTTCGGCGTGAGCGCCGCACCTTCGATTTGGGGGAGAAGGATGTAGGGCATGTTCAAACCTCTATCATTGTAACGTTATTTTTTTTGCGTCAGCACGACTTGACAGTCTCGCAGGACGCCGTCTACAAACTTATAACTCTGTGATGACCGATACCCCTGCGCCGTTTTGTTACGGCGCGTTTGAATCGTATCGAAATCGCCAAGTTCTGTGGACGGATCGCCGCGTCCGACTCCCTCAACCGTATTTCCGCCGTAGTATTCGGCAGAATATGCCGCCATATCGGCAGGATTGATTTCGCCGCTTTGGACGGCAAACGGGTTGCCGGACTGCACTTCCTTGGTTGCCCCTCGAATGCCTGTGGCGTAAGCGCGTGTTGTTTGTACGCCATCCCTCTCAGTCGTATAGCTGATCCGACTGAGCTTTTCATTGGCTTTGATTGCCGGAAACGCAGACAGGTTGTCCATCGTGACCTGCGAGCCTTCAAAGTCTACATTTCGCAGACGCAAAAACCCTGTCGCGGCGTCCGCGCAGGCAAAAAGCATCGCACGGCTTGACAAATATATGCAAGCACTTCGCCACAGGTTTTCCCGTCCAACGCATTCGGGTTGTTTCCGAGCGCATCGTATATCGCTCTGGATGCCCCGAAATCAATCGTGTATCGATTTACAAACGTATCTCCGAGATGTGCCAACAGGCTTTGCATCCATTCCTGCAAATCGGTGGGATAGGGCGTTTTCACTTGATAGGGGATGTTCTTGAGCATGCCGATGATGTCCCACAGTTCCCAGCTTTGTGTCATCCCGTCGGCGCTCACCTTCCATCCCATATCGGTTTGGTAATAGGTTCCCACAGAGAAAAACTCTCTGTCGCCGGACGGAAGAACGGCTCCGATTTCTATTTTGACAGCTTGTTTCTGTTCAAGCGCGTAAAAATACCCGTTGGGGTCTTCGGGATCAAACAGGCTGTCGGGGTTGTAAAAGGACAGCGTGCAAGTGCCGTAGGGCGTGGACAGCGCAGACAGATCCGTCTGCTGTATGGCTGTCATCGAAATCATATCGTGTTCCGTCCAGATTTGCAGGATTCCGGGACACATTTCGGTGATGCGGGCGCGATAATCCGGCAGCGACCATGCGGTGATCGTGACACGGACGGCGTCCGGCGAAGCGATTTGCAAGCCTGTCAGCATAATAGAGGACGCAGTGTTGTTCTCGACAGAGTCGGTGTAGACGACTGTTTCGCCACGCAGGATTTCTACGGCGTAGCTTGTCGGCCACCCCTCCGTCCCATAGGCGAAAAAAGACGCAGCAAGCCGTCATTTCGTCGATGCCTGAAAAATACAACGTCAGAACGACGGGGGTCGTCGAATAGCCGTCGGCGCCGGACAAGCTGTCGCTCATCGTTCCGGCGGCGTTCGGCGCCGAGGATGGACTGCCGTCATACAGGCGGAATGTTCCGTCCAGCGTCCAACGGTTGTGCTCAAGCGTGGCGAAGGGCTGCGGGTTTTTCAATCGATTTGTCGGTCATTTGTGCGAGCACATTCTGCGAATACATCGATATGTTGCTTTTTCCACATGCTGGTATTCGGTCGTAGGCGGAATGACTTGGATTGTAACACGCGGAACCATATGCCGCACGTCGGCAACGACTGCGGCCTTAAAAGCCTCGCTTGCCTCAAGCATGCGGCCTCACCTCCCGCAGCGTGAAGCCGAAATTGTGCCAGTACGGCTTGCCGGATTTAGAAAATGCGAATACCGGCTGTTGGATCGATTCGGTGAGAAATTGCCTGTAAGCATCGTGTCGGCTTCGTCTGCAAGATAGGCGACGGAAAAGCTCGTTTGACCGCGCAGTACGCCGAGTATTTGCCGCATCAAGGCATTGCCCATATAATCATAAGCATATTCGATCATTTGTACGCTGCCGCGCACTTCGACTACGCCGTCCGCTGATCATATCAATCGGCTGTGAAAGCGTAGAAGGATAACAGCGGCATTTGTCTTTGGACGTCTCCGGCAGAATGATGGTATTGTTTAAGATTAACTGTGTCATATGCGTATGGCCACCTCCGGGTTTGCGCGCATCACTTCCCGCAGGTCGGGGATGATGGCGCGTGAAAATTCCATTCCGTCAATGACAATAGGGATTTCCAGCTTTACGGGCGCCGTGGTATTTTGTATAGCGGCTTGCATACCGTTGACCATACCGGCGGCCGCGTTATAGGCGACGGCCTCTGTCGTCGGGGTTTGCATCGTGACCGCGTCATATACGGGACGCAAATTGTCAGACAATTGCGCGCCGACCGTTATATCTCCGCGGATGCCGCTGACGGCATCCGTTACCGCCTTTCCCATTTGCTCGGCGGCGCGGATAGAGAGCGCTTCTGTGTCTTGAATCCCTTCCGCAAGTCCGCGGTTCAGCATCTCGCCGACCCACGCCATTTCCTTGGACGGGGACGAGATGCCGAAGAAGTCGCAGATGCCGTCCCACACGGAGCCGAAAAACCCGGATATTTTATCCCATAGCCAATCGCCCATACTTTTGATGCCTTCCCATAGACCTTCGATGATGTTTTTTGCCTATATCTCCGATCTTGAACAGGAATCGCTTTGATGCCGTCTATAATGGTCGTAATGATCTTTGGCGCGTTTTGCAGCAGCTTTGGCAGCGCCTTTTAGGATGCCCTGTATCAGACTGCCGATGATCTCCCCGGCGCTTGCAACGATTTCGGGCAACGCGCTGATCATTCCGTCTATGATCCCTGCGATCAAATCCGGCGCGGCGTCTATGAGTACGGGAGAGCGTCAATAAGCCCTTTGGCCAGTCCTTTTAGCAGATCAAAGCCGGCGGCAACAATCTGATCTATGTTGTCGATAAGCCCCTGTGCAATCGTCAATACCGCCTGTACGACCATCGGAATGAGCGCCGGAAGGTTTTCGCTGACACTGTCGATGAGTCCGAGCAGAATTTGCAGGGAGGTGTCCATCAGCAGCGGCAGGTTTTCGATGAGCGTATTCGCGATCATCGTCAGCGCGCTCATAATGACGGGCAAGAGCTGCGCCAGGGATTCGTCCAACGTCGTCAAAGCGGATGTAAAGACTTCGCTGACGGTTGCCAGCAGCGCCGGCGCCGCGCTCACCAGTCCCGAGGCAATTTGTTGTATGACGGCAGGGACGGCGGAAACGATATTCCGGATCACGGGCGTGATGTTGTTGACCATCGCCAGAAAGGCGGTGACGACGTTGCCCGCAAGGTTCGTCATATCGGCACCCGCGTTCCCCAAGCCGGCGGTGAGCGATTTCACGGACGCTTTCAGCATCCCCATGGAGCCGGAGATTGTCTTTTCGCTTTCCCGGGCGAAATTGCCGGCGTACTGCTCGGTCTTTTCGAAGAACATCTGCATTGCGACCTGCACCTTGTCCGCTTGGCTCGCTTCGTTCCAGACGAAATCCAACCCTTTGCCGACCGCGTATGCCTCGATGGACGTCGCATTCATAGCAACGCCGAGGTTGTCCATCATCTCAAAGTTGCCCTTTGCCGCGCCTGCTACGGCTTCGAGCGCGGCGCTTGTTTCGATGCCCATCACGGACGCCATATCTGCGGCGCGCTGCATAGCCTGTTCGGTCAGCTCGAGAGACGTCTGCTGCTCGATGCCGGAGCCTTGAAACAGAGCGCCCATTTTGTTGGCCGTCGCAAGGTATTCGCTTTGGGAAACGCCGAGGTTTTTATAGGCTTCCTCGCCCGTTTTCTGAATTGCCGAAGCGTATTCGCCGAATACGGCCTCCGCGCCGCCGGTGTTCTGCTCCAGTTCAGAAAAGGAGGACACGACGTCCTTGACCAGCTTCCCGGTGGCGGCGGCCACGCTTGCGGCCGTAGCGGCGGCCAGTCCGGCGACGGTTTTCAACGCCGTACCGAGGCCGCCGAAGCGGCTTCCCGTTTCCTCGGCGGCGTCTCCGGCGTCTACCGTCGCCTTCTCCATATCGCCTGTTGCATCCGCAGCCCCGTTCATTTCCGCTTCTGTCGCTTCCAGTTCGTTGGTCATACGGTTGACGTCGGCAATCGCATCGTACAGCGATTTTTGCCATTTCAGCGTGTTGACATTGTTTTTGCCATAGGCTTCCGTGGAAGCGTCCAGTCCTTTTTTCAGTTCCTCGATGCCTTTTTTTCTGCGCGTCGATTTGTTTGGTAAGCACACCCGATTTCGCAATCAGTCCCGCCTGCTCGTCCCCTTCGAGTTTGAACGAATTGGTGACGATTTTCATTTCGCTGTCGAGTACCTTGAGTTGCTGCCCTATTTTTTTGTATTTCGTCCCGAAAGGCTTTTTCTCCGTCGATACCGATTTTCGGGCCAATGTTGATTGCCATTTGTCGTCACCTCACATCCGGGATGATTTCGTCATCGGTCAGCTTCCGTTTTTTGACGGCAGCCCTCTCGCTTAATCTGCTCGACGGCAATGAGCGTCAGCAGATCTCCGAAGGGGATGTCGAGCGTTTCGTCCATCGTCAGTCCGACGCGCATCCCGTACCACAGAAACCACGCGGGTGTTATTTCGCCGCCCGCGTGGCCTCTGCGTTTTTTGGATATTCCGCCTCGACTTCCGCAGCCTTCCCCGCCAGTATGGTTTCCTGTATTTTCTCGACCATCAGCGCGGCATCGCGCACGTCGAAGACGTCCAGCAGGACGTCTTCGCTCAGCGCTTCCGGCGCGTCTAAGCCGTTGAGCTTCGCGTACCGTGCGCCGGCCTTCATCATCTCGGCGATGATCCATACCGATTCATAAACGTTTTGCAGCTTGTCCTCCGAATCAATGGCGGAACCGATTTCCTCGATGCTTTTGTACCGCTCGGTACAGGAACGTATCACGCGGAGCGAAAAGCAAAGGAGATAGCGCTTGCCGTTGATTTCAATCGATGTCGTTTTCATTTTCTGCTCCTTTGTCGTATGCGGTTTTATGCGCCCGCGCCGGAGGTGATGTTCAGCCGCGCTTTGATGTATGCCTCGGCCTGCGCTTCGGTCGTAAAGGTTGCCTCGCGCTTCCAGACGTGGTTTGCGCTGTCGTCGCGCATAATGGTCGCGCTCAGTTCCGGGCACCTGCCATTCGATTGTCTCGCCCTGTGTGGTCGCCGCGTCGGAGGGGACGCCGAACATGACCTTTGTCAGCACGACTGCGCGCCACTTATACACGCCGCCGACCTTTTTCTTGATGATAAAGCCGGCGCCGAGGTAAGGCGTTTCCTGCGTGTCGTCATAGATCAGCTCGCTTGCGTCTTCGTCGGTGCCGCCGGTGATCTCGGTGAGGGCTTCTTCCTTGATGCCGAGGATGGCTTTTGCTGACCTCCTGCGACAAGTCGTCTGTCGACAGCGTCAGCGTGCCGCCGGCGAAGGAACGGTCGGTCTCCGCTATGGCGTTGTCCGCGTACAGGTTGTTGTCCTCCGTGGTCTCGACTTCTATGTTGGCTTCCGTCGCTTTGCCCATCACGCCGCCGTTGGCGTAGGACACCGTCGTGCCGGTGTTGGAATAGACCGCGTAATAGGGTTTGGAAAGTCCGATTGTTGCCATGCTTGCTTCTGTCCTTTCATTTCATAATTTTTGCACTTTCTTCATCGATGATTTTCGCCATCGTCTCTTCTGCCGCTTTTTTCGTTTTCCGCACCGCCGGCGCGACGAAGGGGCCGCTTTTTGGCGATGCTTGAACCGCTTTCGATCGACCGTGCAAGGAGCACGTTCGGCTGCCCTTTCGGATATTTCTTTGTTTTCATACCGTTGTACCCGTCAAAGCCGAGCTTGACGTTCAGCATCCGTCTTCGTTCCCCATTGGGCTGATGCCGAACCCGTCCTGCAAGCCCTTCTTGGCGGTCTCGGTCAGCGGCGCGCTCAATGGTTGTTATATGCGATCACGCCCCATTCGTCCTTAACGGCGGGCAACGCGTCGATGTTTGCGCGCACGGCGTCGGCGACGATTGCGGCGCCTGCGCAGACGGCTTTTTTCGGCGATGGTTTTGCCCTTCTTGCCCAAGGCGGAAAGGCGTTTTTCATATTCCTTCAGCCCGGGGAATTGGATGATTGCCAGTTATGCCACCTCCCACGACCATTCGTAATGCATAAAGCCGGTGTCCTCCTCGTACTGCACGGAGGACAGCGACCACGCAATGCCGTGGCTGCTGAGCGCGCTTCGCCGAATGCGTCGACCCAAGGGTCAAACTCCTGCTTTGTAAACAGGTCGGTCGTCCCCGTGACGGCGCGTTCGGCGTGGCTGTCGTCGGCGGCAAGGACGTTTTCGCCGTCCTCCTGCCAAACGAAATAGCGGTCGGAATGCATCCGCTCGATATGGCTGACTTGGTCGGTCACATCGAGATGTGCGGCAAGAATCTTTTCGTACCACATCATTCTGCGCCTCCTTCGAGCGCGACGTCTTCAAACCTCTGTTCGATTTTGGCCAGCGTGATGTCCACAGAGGGCGGATACACGCCTTCCACGGTCTGCACAAGCTCCACGCGGTAGCGCTTCCCGTCTTCAGTAATGGCCATATCTTGACTGCTGACCGTACCCGTCCGCGGCGTGCGGACGACGCGCTCGACGTCAATCAGGTTCTGCTTACTCTGGTAGTATCGCTGGAGACCGAGACGCTGTTCTTCGTAGCGCAGCGTTGTTTTCAGCGTCGCCTGCGGCTGCGGCATATATCCCGGCCGGGCGGCGTCGGTTAGGGTGTAGATGCGCACGACTCCGTCGTTATAAGCCTGCGTGATTTCATTCGACGGACGGTATGGCGTTTTGCGCATAGTCCTTCACCGCCTTTTCGTTCTGCATCCCGAGCAGCAAAGACAGGTAGTTGCTCTCAAACACATCCAGCGCGCTGTCGCGGGCGTATCGCACATATTCCATCAACAGCGTCCGCGGCATCCGTCTTTTGGTGTAATCCGCAACGGCTCCGTATTTGGCGTCAAGATACGCCATCCCGGGAGGCAAGAGGCCGCCGATCTTCTGATCGGTGGCCTCGTCGTCCCATGTGATGTTCAGATAGTTCTCTACGTCAGCCAGCAGGCCGACGGGCAAATTGCTGCGGTCTGCCATTATGACTTGGTTACGGTTACGACGTAGGATTTCGTCGCACTTCCGTTTGCGGCGGTCACTTTGACCGTCAGCGTATTGGCGCCAGGCGCCCCACGTCACGGCTCTGCCGTTGACTACGCGAGTCGTCTCTTCCTCTGCGTCCTCGTTGGTGATCTCAACCGTCGCGTTTGCGTCGGCGGGGATTGCGGTCACGGTATTGGTTGCGTTTGTGGTGGCTGCGGTGTAGCCGGTCGTTGTCGCGGCGGAAAAGGCGGGCGAAAGGGTAAGGCCGCCGATTCGCAGGTCGGCCAGATCGGCCACGGCGGACGCGGCCGGCGCCGTCACCTGCTGCACCTTCCAGACGGCGGGCTGCACGGACGAGATGTCAAGCACGAAAAAAAAATGCGTTGTTGTCCATCGGGGAAGCCGTTGGCGTAACCCTTGATGAGATACACCGTTCGTCCTCGATGAAGTGGTAGTGGTCGGAATATTCGATCCGCCCGTCCTTTACGGCGCCGGCGGCGCCGAAATATTTGTACCCGGTACCGATGATGGCTTTTCCTTGATCGACGGCGGGCGTCTGAATCACGGCCATCGGATAGGGCAGCACGTCGTTGCGGTAGCTGCCGTCCGGCCCCATCAGCGTGGTGGCGGGCATAATTCGCTGGAAATAATCCACGGGATTGACCACAAGGATCACGTCTCGGACGTTGCGCGCTTTGCCGTTGGGGTCGACTGCCATCAGCGCCAGCAGATTTCCGATGGTTTCGGGCGACAGGTCGCTCACGGCAATGGCGGATTTTTCGGGATATACGCCGCCGGTGACGGTCACGTTGTCGCCGACCTGCCGGTTCATACCGATCGGTTTGCCGTTGCCGTCGCCCGATACGAAGCCGGCTTCCAGTCCGTTGGCGTAGGCTTCGTACAACACTTGGCGCACAAAAGCCGTCCAGCCACTCGGGGCCGAGTTCCAGCATTGCCTTGCAGACCGGCATAAACGCGGACAGCTTTGAGCAGCGACGTGTCGACTTCCTTAAAGCCTGACGTCAATTCTTCCACGATCTCTGCGCAGAGTTGTCCCCCACGCGGCCTTTTGATACCGTTGGTATTCATCATCATACGAATCGCGCCGCGCGTATTGACGAATTGAATATGCGACAGCAGCGGGTGCGCGGTCTGGAGCTCGTCAAAGACTGCGTCGAGCACGGTTTCCGGCATCACGACGTCAAGGCCGTTGAGCGCCTGCTTGGGGTCATTGGCTTTCATTGCTTCGGCTAACTTTTTTGGTAATAGGTGCGCTCCTCGCTCGTGAGTTGCCGCACGCCGCGGGAAGCCAGTGCGCGCCGATCCATCTCGCCTTCGCCTTCGAGCTTGTCGAAGCGGTTGGCGTATTCGGTTTCGATGTCGTCCCTAATGCAGAGCAGCATCTGCTCGAACGAATTGTAAAACGCTTCGTTGTCGTTCTCGCGGATGGCTTTCTGCATAGCCTCCCGCACATCGCTGCGGATTTGGATGTCGTTGGATTTCATTTGTTATCCCCTCTCAAACAATTTTAGTATGTTGTTTTTCTTTGGCTCCTGCGGCTTTGCATTTTGCGCAAATATACGCCGGAAAATCTGTTTTTTGGCGTCCTGCGTATACGAGCCGGACGCGTCGGCGGTAATGGCCGTGGCGATATGGTACTCCAACGCCTGCTCCGGCGTCAGCCAGACCTCGTTTTGCATCAGTTCGCGCACGGTTTCTTCCCGCATTCCTGCGCGGTCGACAAATGCGCGTATACCTATGCCGGTCATTTTCTCGGCGTCATCCGCTGCCGCGCGCGCAGGTCGTCCGCATATCCGCAGGCGCAGGCGAAAACTTCGTGGAGATAATAGGCGGATAAGTTGGACGCGTACCGATTGTCTCCCCGCCAAAAACGGGAACAACGCGGCCGAAGCGACGAACCCGTCGCCGTAGGTGTTGATCTTCGCGGGATGCCGCAGCAGCGTTGTAAATGGCCCATCCTTCGGAGACCGCGCCGCCGTAGCTGTCGATGTGTACTATGGATCGTATCGGCTTCCAGCGTTTCAAGCTGGCGCACAAACCGGCTTGCACCTTGTACCCGCGTCTTCTCCGTCGGCGGTTATGTCGCCGTAAAGATAAATCGTGGCTTCGTTTTCGGCCTGCCGAATTGTGTAATGGCTTGGCATTTCATGATCACCTCCTTTTAGCAACGCCCTCTCTGTCGGTTCTCTTTCTTCAAGGGCGTATTGTTCAGCCTTTGGCGGTACGGGCGGCGTCCTCGGCTCCGACGGCTTTTGTGCTTTCCGTCATTGCGGAAATATTTTTCGTCATAAAATGCTCGTCCGCCCACGGTTCCTAAAATGGCGGGCTGGCCGGCGGCTCGGCGCACGTCGTTGATGGTAAAAGCGCCCGAACCGATCAGCTTTTCCACATTCGCGGCGTTTTCAAAAATATCGAAGTGCAGGATGCTCGAAGAATCCACCCGCAGATAGTTCCCGCGCTTCCATTCCTCGTATCCGTAGCGTTTGCGGTTGATCTCTTCTTGAAGCTGGTCGCACAGCGGGTCTATGCAGTAGGTCATAAATCTGCTGTTGGCGTCGGCGGTGCCTTCCACCGTGCCTTTGACCAGTACGGCCGGAATCAGAAACGCACGGGCGGTAAAGTCAAAATATCCTCGGCCAGCGCCTTGATGTCACGCGTATCCCGTGCGTTCGACTTTCCGCCCGATTCGATGCGTGTGTAGTCATAACCGTCGAACTCGGGCAGGATTGCGCCGTCGCTCTGTAAAAAGGGCTTGAACTGTTTTTCGATCATGTTCTGGAAATTTTCCATCCATCCGGGATCGTTCTGCGCAAGCTGTTCGACATGCACTTTCCAATGCTGTCCGTTGTCCCATTTATAAGCCCTTTCCGCCGCGCGGAGCAGACGGAATAGGACTCGTACAGCCCGTTGAGCACCGGCCGGATGTCTGTGTGATTGAGCTTGAAATGCAGTACGTTGTTTTCCCATATGGGGTATTGGTATCGGTAATCGCCGACGACAATGTTTTTGTATTCGTTCTGCCTGCTCGGCCACGCTTCGGGCGTATCCCAGCTATCGGCGACGACGAGGGCGTCCGTGTGCTTCTGCGGCAGCGTCTCGACGACCAGCGCTTCGTTGTACATATACAGCTTGGCAACGAGCTTGTGCAGGAACACGGTGGAGCTTTCGTTTGCGTTGGGAGAGTAATTCCACATGTAATACTCGCCTTCGCGGATTTCTTTGTTGTTTTGATAGGTGCGGAATTCACACCGGCCGAGCGCGGAAGCAATCATATTGACGCAGACCCAAAAGGACAACTCGCGAATCTGGTATTTCCTGCGCGGCTTCGATCAGTTCTTTGCAGGCAATCTCACGGTTTTTCGCCTTTCCCGTCCTGCCCGCGCAGCCATTTGAAAAAATGGAATGCCGTTGTCCTCACCTCCTCTTTGCTCGTTCGTCATCGGCCGTTCGGCCGACGAGCCGAGCTGCATTACAGCCGAATGGCGCCGATGGACGGCAATGCCGCCGGCTGGCCGCCGCCCAAAACAGATTCCGCGGTCATAGCGGCGACAAGCGCCATAAACATATCGGTTTTTCGGCTCTTGCCTTCGATTTTTGCGTAAATAAAGTTGCCCGTGTCCATTCCTGCCTTTTTTCGAGCTGCGGACACGTTTGGTGTTGTTGACCGCCCAGCGCAGGCAAGGGTTGTCGCCCCAGCAGAAATATCCGCGGTCAAAGCAAATCTGGATTACGGGATCGACTGTCATAATATCCGACGGCCGCACGAGCTTGACGCGCGTTTTATCTGCGGCGTCAAAGCCGATCCGGCGCATAGCGCTTCCGATACCAGCGTCCATCGGTAATGATCCATCGCAAGCATTTTGACGTTGTACGTCTGCGCCGCCTGCCGGATATAGTCCGCAAGCAGATCCGGGTGGATGCTCACATCATCCACGACGGTTAGGTGCCCCTGCCGTTCCCACTCGCGCCACGGCGGTTTCACACGGGCAAGCGTTTTCGATTGCAGGCACAGCCATGCGTGGTTGATGTCGTACCGTTCGTCGCCGCGCCGGAAATGTAAATTGACGGCCGCCCAGTCGGACAGCTCGGCGTAATCCACGCCGGCAATACAGCTCCAACCGTCCAGCTTCGGCAGCGGCCGGTTGGTCGCAAGCACCTTGTCGTAGTCCGTGACGGAGATTTCTCTGTATCCGACGCGCAGACCCATCCGCTTTGTTAAAAAAATCGCCGTTCTGCTCGGGGTGGGTTATCCAGTCCTGATATTCGTCTTTGATTTCCTGCAGGAGATGCGGCAGATAAGACAGGGACGGGTTTGCCATATACCAGCACGCGGGGTCGTGTACCTGCTCGATACTGTCCAGACAGCAGATAAACGGCAAAAAGCCGTTGTCCGGCTCGCCTTCGAACAGGATGCGCCGCCCTCTCGCAAGGTAGTCGTCCAACGGCCCGTCGCTTACGTCGCCATTGGATGTGAAAATACCGACGCGCGGCTGAGCGACCTTGCCCTGACCCGTAATAAAAACCTTGATGTTGTCGTAGTTTTCAAATTGATGCACCTCGTTGAAGATAACTTTCCCCGAGCGCATCCCGTCGCGGCCTTTGGGATTGTTTGTCCTGCCTTTGACGACGCCCTTGTTTTTGCGCCCTTGGATCAGCTCCTTGGTATGGTAATAGTGCCGGCTTAGTTTTGCTTGGTGCTTCGGGCTTTCGAGTACCTCCGCAAAAATCCTTCACCGGCGTTACGGCCTGTTCTTCGTTGTTGGCACAGATGTCCACGTTGTAGTGCGACACGGGATTGTACGGGCTGACCGAGCAGGGCGGCGTCAAACGCTATGTAGCCGTCTTTTCCCGCGCCGCGTCCGACCATACAGAGCAGCGTTTTTCCAACGCGGCGTTTTGTCCGCCTTATATGTGCAGTTCCAGAGCGCAAAAACGAATTCCTCCCACGGAAAGAGCTTCTCAAACGGAAAATACCGCACGATATGCAAATAATTTGCAAGCTGTGCGGCATCGACATATATGTCTTCGGTTGCAAAGCAATTGCGGATATGCCGGACAAGCGCGTGCTGTTCGCGGCATTGCCTCGGCTCGTCCCGCTCGACAAGCGCAAGGTAGCGCAGGATTTCATCGGGGGAGTTTAGAGTTCATCATCCTCGTTGTCCGCTCTCTTGGCGTTCAAACCGTCGTCCTTGAAGCCGAGCGCGGAATAGATGGCAAGCATCTGCCGGGACACCTGTACCTCCAGCGACACGCTGCGGTTTTCCACCAGCATCCCGCGTTTTTCGTCCATAACGCAGACACCCCGCGCTTCGATGTCAGCTTCCAGCTCTTTTTTCGACGCTGCCAGAGGTCCATATACTCGTCCACCTTGTCGGCATACATCGTTTCAATCAATCCGCGGGCGGCGAGATTGTCTGTCAGCGCCTTTTTCAGCTTCCGATATGCGGCGGATACGGCTTTTTTTCGCCATCCCGGCGCCTCCTTTTTTCGCTTTTCGTTTCCACAGGACAAAGCCTTGCGCGCGTATACGCGAAGTATTTCGGCTTTGTCCTTGACCCACCCGATTAGCAGGCAGGGGAAGAAGTTCGTTTTCTGAACAGGGGGTAGCAATTCGAGCGGAGCTCGAACTGCGTAGTTCGCGCGTTTTCGCGCGGCGCTCGTACTGCGCGTTTTTCGCGCGAACTCGTACTCGCGCGTTTTCGCGCGAACTCGTACTGCGCGTTTTCGCGCGAACCCGTACCGATGTGTTTATCGAGTCCATCCCATTGCTGTATAGCGCGAACTCGTACCTATGCAAAGGGCTTGAGCAACTGCTTATCCGCGCGCGAACCCGTACTCGCGCTTATAAAAAACGTAACCTGTGTTAGTCCCAACGCTCGTCGGTGACCGATGCCTTCTCGGATTCGTTTTGCCGCCGGCTTTCGGGGTGGAGTGCTTCGTGACAGCGTTTGCAGACGCTTATAAGCTGTCGATTTTCCCCGTTCCATATGGACAGCGCGAGGTCGGGGCGATTTCTTAGGGGTTCGATGTGGTGTACAATTTCCGCGCGGCCGTACCGTCCGGCCGCCTTTGCAGCGCTGGCATTCATAGCGATCAAGCCGTAAGACTTCGCGCCGGCATGCCCTCCATTCGCCCCAGCTATAAAAACGCCATTCCTCACCGCTTTGCAGCAGCGCTGCAAGCTCTCGAAGCCGCAGCGGAGAAATCTTTCCCGTATACGTTTTTTTCACACTGTTAGTATAAATCGACCGAAGTCAAATTTCCATTCCCGTTTTTTTTTTTTACACAGAATCGAGTGCGGGCGCGCCGAAATAGAGCAGCGCGAACTGCGCGACCGCCCGATTTCGCAGGTTGTATACCGTTTTGAGCGATTCTATGCACATCGACTGCATGATGGATTCCTTTGGCATTCGTTCGACATACCACATCCGTATAAGCGCTTGATGTTCAGCTTCCATCTGCGCCAGTATGCGTTTTATCTCGGCGATTTGCGATTCTGTTTTGTGCCGGTTTCTCTGCACTTCCGTCAATGCAAGCATTTCGGACAGCGTGTCGTTTATGCTCGTCACGTCGGCAAACGGCTTGGCATAATCTATTGCCGCCGGCATCTTCGGCGCGCCGCTGTTCACGATGCGATCCTCGCGGTGCTTCAGGTTTTCGACTGCCCGTTCGAGTTCCGGCAGAGCTGCCAATAGCTGTTCAGCCGCCTTAAAGTAATTCATTGTGGTCTGCTCCTTTCTTCTTTTCGATTTGGCGCGGGAGATTAGATCTTTCGAAGGACGGGACGGGGATAACCGAGAATAACGCGTCTGTTCCGCGTCCGCTTTTGCGCCTTGCGGGGGATCGGCGCAAAACGCCGCGACGCTTCACAGGCTGCGTTATTTCCCGGTTATCTCCCGCAGGAACGCGCCTGCGGGCGCTCTTTAGAACAGAATTGTTCCGAACAAAAGACGGAAAAATCCCCGTTTGTCGTGTTTCGCTCTCAAACTTTACGCATTTACAAGGCTGTAAAAAAGCTGAAGCAAGTCAGCTTTTTCGATTTTCGTTTTTTTATTTGTTTCAGGCTTGTCCGGGCATTTTATGTACTTATAATATAAGTAACCGAATGCATTGCCGCGTGTTTCCACAAGGATATAACCCTTCGGCGCAGCCGGAGGACGGCTTTCGCTGTATGCGCGCCGTACCGGCTTGGCGTTTTCGATGTCGGGACGTCGTGCATTTTTGGTTTGCTTCCATCGATGTCCGCCCTGTTCGGGCGTCCAGTGGTCGAAGAGATAATTGGCAAGCCCCGTGTAGTCCTGCCCGTGGTTCTATCCCGTTGTAATAATTGTGTTCCCGCAGCCGATCCACTCTTAGGGACACTGCCTTGTCCCCATTTTTTTTCGAATGACTTCCGGCGGGACGCCATCCACAAGCATATGCATATGAATACGATGCGTGCTTTTTCCGCGGCCGAGATAGGCAAAGATCACGGCGTCGGGGTAGTCGTATTTCAGCCTGCGGATGTAACGGTCCCGAATCTTTTTCGCTTCCGAAAAGGTGTGTACCTCGTGCGCATCGTCCAGCGTAAGCGTACAGTACAGGGAGGCGGCGCTAAAATTTTCGTTGATTAAGCGTGCATGCTTGCGGCGGGAAATGCCCTCCCGGTGTTTTGCCCGTTCTCCTTCGTCCCGGAAGCGCATTCGCGGGCGGCATGTTTGATCTCTTTGATGCGTGCAGAGATGTTAAAAAACTTCCTGTTCGCATACCACGCCGGAAAAGATTCTGCGCTTGACTTTCTGCATGTTTAGCCGTCCTTTGCATTTTTGTCTATTTTTGTCATTTGTGTTTACAACTCATCTGCACATCTTTCCTCGCAATATAATGCTAATTCCGCAATTGCCCGGAACACCGGGTAAAACTGCGCCGGGACTACGGCGTTTCCGTAACACTGCATCCGCTCTCTGTATTGCTTATATCCCCCATCCAATCGGGAATCCCATTAACCATTCCACAAATTGGGGGTTTATGTATCGCCCAATATGCTCCGGGTAAATAATCCCAATACTTGCGCAAAGCGTTTGACCATGTTTTCCGCCGCTGTGTTCTTTTGGAGTTTGCACCCGAATTGGTTTGTAGTCTCGGCTTGCCCTTGGAGATGCCAAGAATACAAACCCTGTATCTTTCATGGTGCGCTCCGACAGCACAAGCCGGAATACAGAACGTCCAGACTTCGTAATTACTTTTTTCCAGGTCGGCGCAAACACACTTATGTATTGTTGATAAGATGCCATTAACATTTTCACCAACAACATATTGGGGCTTCTGCTCTCGCACAACCCGAATAAATTCCGGCCACAAATGCCTTCCGTCTTTTTTCTGCATTTCTTTTCCCGATAACGCTGTGCGGTTGGCAGGGAAATCCGCCGGAAATAACATCAACTGTTCGAAGTCCTGTTCTTTCATAAAAGCTCTCCTTTGTCAGCGTCCGTATATCCCGCCACCGCGGCACATCCGGCCAGTGCTTTTCCAGCACCTTTGTCGGATAGTCCGCCCATTCGCACTGGCCGACCGTCTCAAATCCGGCGGCTTCCGCGGCAAGGTCAAGCCCGCCTATGCCGGTGAAAAGCGATAAATGCGTAAGGCGGTTCACTTTCATTTTTCTTTCTCTCCGTCCATCTTCGCGCCGCAGTTCGGGCAATAAGCCGTTTTCGTTTGCAGCCCTATTCTAACGCCGCAATTCGAACACCTAAATACATTGATTATTTTGTCAGTACCAAGAAAAACTCGTTTATATTCCCACTTTCCACGCCCTTCCTTGCGGTATCCTTTGTGTTCCAAATCCGCGCTGCATATCTGATGCACTCGCAAATTCTCCCGGTAGTTTTGCAGCATTCCTCACACGTCAAAAAAATATGCCCGAAAATTCGCAGATGTCCCGCGCTATTTTTTTCTGTTTCGTTCATTTTTTTCCGACTCTCTCCTTTCAGATATATATAGCATATGTACGCACCCGAGGTCGATTATACCCACGAGCTTCTCGCCTCTGTACGGTTATTGTTTATGTTGCTCTTCCCGTATCATAATTTTTTGCGATACAATAAAAAGACCTTGTTTTCTGTCCGTATTTGTGATATTATGATGATACTATCACCAAAAGGAGGTAATATTGTTGGAAGAGTTCTTGTTTCAATGTTATTTGCAATACTTGAAGGAGATGAAAAAGGACAAGTTTAATTTGTTTGGTCGTTTGGGCCTTTTCAGAATGTCTTTATCTTACATCGTTTTATTGGTACTTGGACTTTGCTTTGTTGCAATTTTTGTGTTTTTATCATTTTTGTAGGTTCCAGTTATACAATCTATTTTGCCTTGGCATCGTTTCTGTGCCTCTTTCTGTTATCACGATATACCAATTACATCATAAGGAATGAAAGCGTTGCAAGACTTAGCGTATATAAAACATATTGCTTCGCGCACTTGTCGACTGGATGTTTAGAAACCGCGAAGTTGTGTTGGATATTACTTTGATTGAACGTCTTATTCCAAGACTGGAGCGTTTGGTGGAGGATGAAAAACAGAAGGAAGAAAAAAAGTCAAAAACGAACGGATGATTTGCTGCGCCTTGTATTGATACCCGTAATTCTTTTGATTCTTACAGAAATCGTAAAGGGTCAGAATCTCATTTCTATAACAAGCTATTCGATTATTGCACTAATCATCTTTTTTATCATTTATGTTGACTTACAATATATTCTTCAGTTGAAATTTTTTTTCTCCGACGAAGATTGGTTCAACTGCAACATTTTATCTCCGATCTGCGAAGCATATCTGATATGAGAAGATGGATGATCAACTCAGAGAATGTTTTGATATGGGAAGCGACGCGATCTGTTTGAAGCGTTTTTTGCCGCCCTCCGCAGTAAATGAATTGTGTTGCATCGTGGGCGTTTAGTTGTTTTCAAACTGCCGCTGAAAGCAGCATAGACAACCGCTTGAAAACCGGCTTCGAAAATGGTAAAATATACCTGTCAGCCGAATTCCGGATGGTTCGGTATGACGGCCCTCATCTGTGTTTGGAGTACGGATGAGGGCTTTTTTTCAAATCCGTTTGAACGGCATCCGCGTTGTGCTGCTTTCCCCGCCGACATCGCTTTGGCCGACGCAGCGCGAAGCCGCTGCCGCCGAATAGGGTCAGCCCGAACGCGGCCTGTACAAAGGCTTGTCCGGCAGGGATGGCTCCGCAGTCGAGCGCGCCTGCCGAGCCGACCAGCAGCACAAGGCCGGCGGTCATGGACAGGCCGAGCAGTTTTCTCGCGGATTTTCTCCGATTGCTTCTAACAGGCTTGGCCTTCGGCCGAACTATGAAATACTTCATTGTTTTCTTCTCCTTAAGGATATAGCAGTTCAGACGAAAGTCTGAACTGCCGCACAAAGCGCAAACTGTCGGTTATAGGCATTTAGCCGGAGGCGGAGCTTCTCGCGACAAGCAGCATCGCCACGGTACGTTTGCCGTAAAAACGCCACGTTTCCTCGTCTGCGGGATAAAGGCTGTACGTTTCCCTCTCATAGTTTGGATATCCGTAAAATAATCCGCCGAGCTGGCCGTTGGTACCCGGCTCGATGAGGCGTATCATCCGGGCGCCGACTTTTTTTCTGGACGCTCCGACGTCTATGTATTGCTCCCGCATATTGCTTCCTCCTTTATCCGGCGGTATTCTTTGGCGATGATGCGCGCGATCTCGTCCAGCACTGCCTTTTCGGCTGCATCATTCGGCAGATCGTCGTAGAGAGGTACGCTGTCCGTCGGCTCGCCGGATTCGTCGCGGTATAGGATGGTGCCGATTTGTACTTTCATTTTTTGCTCCTTTTTTTTTATGGCTTTTTGAAAAATGCATTTGACATATCAAATAAATAGTGTATAATGATAATGCGGCCTTTGATATAAGGCAATTTTCGCTTCAAGAAGGGAGGGATCATTATAATTAGCAAGGTCTTTTGTTCCTCTGAAGAGGAAAAAGACAGATACTTAAATGAGGGATATGCCATCGTTGCAATTTCCTATTTTGTGTCTGTTGGGAAAATTTCGTATTACCTTGAAAAAGGCTCTAAATGGAGTCGTATGCTCGGAAGTGAATATAATTCCACAACCCCGCATAAGCGGGGTTGTTTTTTTTGTTTTTGGATTTAATTGAGCCTGCTTTAGTTATGTGTGTTAATTATGTGGATGAGTTGTTCTCTTTTTCCGCTGTTGAAAAAATAGTGTCTGGACTCATGTCCGGAAAAAAGCATTTGCAGATCGCTGTGACCTCTGGCCAAGTGAACGATGTTTTTCCTTGAGTTTGTTGCTCAATGCTTTGCTACATACTCCAATACATAAAGCTACATCTTTCTTTTTTACACCTCGTTTGGCCATTTCTCCAATTAAGATTGGATACAATACCATAGTTGCACCTCCAAAAAATCCCGTATAAGGAACTTTATGATTGTATTATAATCCCGTAAAGTAGATTTGTCAATAGGGTTTTGTAATTTTAATCCCGAAATCGGAATTTTTTTTTGACATGTTTTTACAGAACGGTGTAGAATGATGATAAATAGGAATGGAGGATATTATGGAAATAGGTGAATTGATAACACTTTACCGTAAGCAAGCGGGATTGACCATTGATGAATTATCAGAGAAAGCAAACGTCCCAAAAGGTACATTGAACAAGATTATCGGAGGGATTACGAAAGCTCCAACGTTGGAGACTATGCGATCAATTGCGTATGCGCTTGGGAAAAAACTTGCAGATTTTGACAATGAACCTGATATCCCTATTCTGTATTCACCGGCTGAGGATCAGCTTATAAAAAAAAATACCGCACACTTGATAGGCACGGTAAGAATGCGGTGGACTGTATATTAGATATAGAAATCGATCGAATTGTATCCGCGCAGCGTATTGAAAAAGAAAATGCCGAACGCAAGTCGCTTTTCAAAATCACCAAGAGGATACATCTGAGGAAATTGCCATTTACATCACAACACTTTACCACCAGCCCGTGAGTGCCGGAAACGGCGAACCGGCGGATGACGATAAGTCTGAATTGATTCGTCTTGTCAAAATGCCGCCAAGGGGTACTTCTTTCGTCACACCTGTTTTCGGTGATAGTATGGAACCGACATACTGTGATGGGGACTTGGTGTTTGTTCGTGCTCAGCCGGATATCTATAATGGGCAGATCGGTATATTTTTTTATGGACGGTCAAATGTGGCTCAAGGAGCTTGGCGACGGTGTGCTGCTGTCGCATAACCCCAAATATCCGCCCCGTCCGATGACGGACGACGTGCGGTGTCAAGGCCTTGTGCTTGGCGTGTGTGACGAAAGCTATTTGTATAGATAAGCTGCCAGTAAATATTTGAAATAGGGGGGGATGTTGGTATGTCCAAGCAGAAAAAGAACAATTCTGCGTGGAGGCGCGTATTGAAACGGCACTGGAAGTTGTTTTTCGTTGTTTTCTTTTTGCTCGGCGGGCTTGGCAATATAGGACGTAATATCAATACAGTTATTTTCTGCTTTTTCTCGCTATTGTCTTTCTATGCTGGTGGCAGCTTAAGAGACGGAGGAAATAGAAGCCAAGGAGCTGGCTGAGTGGACGAAGACATATGAAGCGGAAAAGAAAAAGAAAGCGGCGGAAAAGAAAAAGAGAGCCGACGAAGAACGTCGTTTGCGTCTTGCAAGCGTTCGCGATCGCATCAAGTTGGACGAGGAAAAAAAAAAAAAAAAAAAAAAAAAAAAAAAAAAAAAAAAAAAAAAAAAAAAAAAAAAAAAAAAAAAAAAAAAAAAAAAAAAAAAAAAAAAAAAAAAAAAAAAGAAAAGAAAAAAAGAGAGCCGAGGAAGAGCGTCGTTTGCGTCTTGCAAGCATTCGCGATCGCATCAAGTTGGACATGGAAGCGCCTGTATCTCCCTCTCGGCGTGCGGATGCGGAGGGCGCCGAACGGTCAGAGGCGGACACATCCGATTTTTCTTTTCAATTCGAATTTGACGGCATCAAGTTTGACGATGGAGAAAATACCTCAAATCGTTCGGTCAAAAGCGATTCGCTGCAAAAACAGCAATCAATGACGGGAGGGCTATTGCGCGAACGACGGATTATGTTGTGCTGGACGTAGAAACGACGGGGATAGACCGCAAAAATGACCGAATGGTAGAAATTGCAATCCTTGCAGTCTCGAACGGGAATATCGTCGAGCAATATCAAACGCTGGTCAACCCCGGCATTCCAATTTCGCCGGGCGCGTATAGCACGCATGGCATTTCCGATGCCGATGTTGCGTCTGCAAACCGAAAGCAGAAAGCATTGCGGCCGACATTGCCGAGCGCCTGAGAGGGAAGACTGTCGTTGGTCACAATGTCACCTTTTGACCTTGCTTTTATTGAAACGGCGTTTCGCGATGCCGGAATCACGGAAAAGCTGTTTTTATATAGATACGCACTCGTTTTCTCGAAAACTTTTTCCGACGTTTCCAAAATACGGGCTTCAGGATTTGCTTTCTCTGCTGCATATTGAAAGGAGGAAGCGCACCGTGCGCTCGGGGACGTCATTTCGACCTACCGCCTATTCGAACGCTGTAAGGACGAATGGAACCGGCAGGCTGCTGAAACAGCCCGTCAGACGCGCATCCAAAAGGAACAGGAAACGCTTGAGCGTCGTACAAAATATGCAAACTCACCACTTTTGGACTGCGTTTTCGTTTTTACCGGTAATTTTACTCTGCCAAGGGATGTGATCGAAGCAACAGCTTCGACGGTCGGCGCGTTGGTTAGAACAGCGGTATCCGGCAAAACCGATTATCTCGTCGTGGGCGACACATCCGATATTCCCGACCGTAAAAGCTCGTGAAAGCGGCGGAAATCATCGAAAAGGGTGGAAGCTGCAAAAGATTACAGAGGCAGAATATGTTGCTATGATTGAAAAAAGCCCGTGCTTTATGCGCGTAAAAGAGGCGCAGAGAGACAAATGTCTCTGCGCTTCTAACAAAATGGTATTTGGAATCTCGATGTCAATTGAGTTTTAATTCGGCTTTCAACGCGTTTTGCAGAACCGCTGAAAAATTGATGCCTTCCCCGCTCTGACATTGTATTCAGCCAAGCGGGGATTGTAAGCGTCTTTTTGACTGCTTTGCTGTCATATTATTGTCTGTACTCCAATGTGTCGCAGGCGATAAGCGTCGAAAATTCATCTTTTCCCGTTTTGCAGGCGGCTATATCGGACGCTTGCGGAATCGGTGCGTTTTCCTCTTCGAGATTATACAAGGTCAGGCATAGCACATCGGATGCCATTATTTCATAAGCGTCCTGGCTTTCCCCCTGCGTATAGCAATTTTCTATATCGGGAAATCGAATATTGTAAAACGAACCCTCTCTTGAAAAGATTGCCGGATAAATATATTTTGCCATTTTTCAGCCCTCCGTGAGTAGTATATGGTGTCGGACGGAGGCTTATTCAAGCCCCGCGTCCTTTTTGATGCTCTTTAATGTTCCTTCTGCAATTTCCTTTAGCATGTGCCTGGGTACGAATTTCTTGCCGGTGATGGGACTATAATAAATGTCGTGCCGTTTCCCACATGCTGCAGGAGTTTAATTTGGTTCTTGCTGAACAATTTCAACAGCTCGCTTAGCTTCACGCGCTCTCCCTCACTTTCTGTATTTATTATAACACGTATTCGTACGTATGTCAAGGGGTTTCGAAAAATATTATTTTTTTTTTGCTTATAAAAAGGAGACATACATCAGTGAACGCAGTCATCTATGCAAGATATTCCTCCGACAAGCAGACGGAGCAAATCTATCGAAGGGCAGCTTCGAGAGGGATACGCTTATGCAGAGCGGGCGGGTATGACGATTGTCGGTGCATATATCGACCGAGCCATCAGCGGTATAAGCGATCAGCGTCCCGACTTCCAACGGATGATTGCAGACAGCGCCAAGCGGCAGTTCGAAGCTGTAATCGTTTGGAAACTGGATCGATTTGCGCGGAACCGCTACGATTCTGCGATTTATAAATCCAAGCTCAAAAAAAGAATGGTGTGCGCGTGTTTTCGGTTACGGAGGGAATCGGTGACGGAGATGAATCGATCATTCTCGAAGCGGTGCTGGAGGCAATGGCGGAAATGTATTCCAAGCAGCTTGGACAAAACGCAGCGCGCGGTATGCGTGAGACTGCAAGGAAAGGGTTGTGTACGGGTGGGCAGATACCGCTCGGGTATGTGGTAGGCGAGGATCACAAGCTGCATATCGACTCCAAGACCGCGCCGGCTGTCCAACTGATCTATACGCTGTTTGCCGACGGAAAAACGAAAACACAGATCGCAAAGGAACTCAATGCGCGGGGGTTTCGGACAAAAAACGGAAAAACTCTATACATCAAATTCTTTTTTAGGATATTGACCAACCCTATGTATTACGGTGATTATACATATAAAGGCGATATTCCGCGGGAATGTCCGGCGATCATATCCAGAGCATTATATGACAAATGCCAAGAGAGGAATGAAGCGACAAAAAGGAGTAGGGGAATGAAAACATCCGAAGTGGAATGGCTGCTTCGCGGTAAGTTGTTTTGCGGTCATTGCGGTACGCAGATGACAGGCGACTCAGGGAACGGGTCGCGCAAACGAGAAACACTATTATTATACCTGCCACAAGCGTAAACGTTATAAAGACTGTGATAAAAATCCGAGAAAAAGAAGAACAGCTTGAACGCGCGGTTTGCCAGAAGACGGTTGAGTATGTGCTGCGTGAAGATCGCATCGGTTATATTGCGGAGCGAGTCGTGGAGCAGTATGAGAAAGAGTTTGATGCGTCGATAATAAAAGAAAAAAAAGAGATGTCTCTCGTAAAGCTGGACGCCGAACTGGACAAGTGTGCCGAAAGTCTGATGCATACAACGGTTCGATCGGTTGTCGATCGTATTAACGCGCGCGCTAAGGAATTGAAGCTGCTAAGTCTGAATTGGAACACGAATTGGCGCAATTGCGTATTACCAGTAAGGCGCGCATCACAGTCGATGAAATTATAACATTCCTGCGCGGTTTTTGCTCCGGCGATGTAGAGGACATCCAATTTCGGCGTAAAATCGTTGATACATTTATATCAATGCTGTATATGTATTCGATGACAAATATGTTGTGTATTATAATGTACGAGATTGTAAGCAGGTCACTTACTCCGATATGCTTGCTTCAATACACGCACCGTCAGATATGTCAGCGCACGGTTCGGATTGTCTATTGTATGGGGAGCCAGAGAAGCCCGTGCAAACACTACGTTTACGGGCTTTTACAAAAAACATTTCGAACGGGTTTTATAGTTCATATGCCTGAAAAGCAGGCGTGTGAGCGATAACCTAAAACATATGTCACGGATGCATTGCACATTGTTCTTTTCTCAAGAAAAACCTTTGAAACCTTCTGCATATTTTGCGGAAGGTTTTTTATTATCTAACATACTACTTTAGAGGTGATAAAAATGATCAGCGAAAATATGTATCGAAAAAATATTAAGCCAGGAATCATAGTGGACATTGTTTTAAAGACCAGGCTTTCTTCAGTTACGTATTAAAGTGGTTGTGGTTCAACTGTAATTGGCTTTGTCAAATGGTTCACCAGTTCTACCATCATAAAGAATTGATTTACCATCTGGTGTCATTCCAGCTTGTTGTAATAATTCTTCTACATCTTCTTGTGTTGCACCATCAAATACTGGTGTTGATACATGTGCCATCCTAATGCTTTTTGCAGCTCCACCTAAGTGAACTTCCAAAATTTGTCCTAAGTTCATACGTGATGGAAGACCTAGTGGGTTAAGTAAAATATCTATTGGTGTACCATCTGGTGTGAATGGCATATCTTCTTCTGGTAATACTCTTTGAAATAACACCTTTGTTACCATGACGTCCGGCCATTTTTATCTCCAACTGATATTTTTCTTTTTGTTGCTATATAACATCTAATTATTTGATTTTACTCCAGGTCCTAATTCATCTGAATTGTCTCTAGTAAATATTTTAACATCTACTATTGTTCCTGCTTCTCCGTGTGGTACTCTTAATGATGTATCTCTAACTTCTCTAGCTTTTTCTCCGAAAATAGCTCTTAATAATCTTTCTTCAGCTGTTAATTCAGTTTCTCCCTTAGGAGTAACTTTTACCAACTAATATATCTCCTGGTCTAACTTCTGCACCGATTCTGATTATTCCGTTTTCATCTAAGTCTTTTTAATACATCATCACCAACGTTTGGTATGTCTCTTGTTATTTCTTCTGGTCCTAATTTTGTATCTCTACATACATTCGCAATCATATTCTTCAATATGTATTGATGTAAATACATCTTCTTTTTTACTAATCTTTCATTTAGAAGAATAGCATCTTCATAGTTATAACCTTCCCATGTTGAGAATGCTACTAAACAGTTTTTTTACCTAAAAGCCATTTCTCCGTTTTTTGTTGATGGTCCATCTGCTATAGCATCACGTTTTTAACTATTTCACCTTTTTTTACCATTGGTCTTTGATTGATACATGTACCACCATTTGTTCTTTTTTTGAACTTACGTAATTTGTGTACTATTGTTTTACCATTATTGTATTTTACAGTAATTGCATCACCTGTTACTTTTTTCTATTACTCCATCATCTTCAGCTAATATTAATATTCCTGAATCTTTTGCAGCTCTATATTCAATTCCTGTACCTACTATTGGAGCTTCAGTTGTTAATAGAGGCACTGCTTGACGTTGCATGTTAGAACCCATTAAGGCTCTTTTTTTGCATCATCATGCTCTAAGAATGGTATCATTGCTGCAGCTATAGAAACTAATTGTTTTGGTGAAACATCTATGTATTGTACCCTGTCTTTTTCAACTTCTATGATTTCATTTCTATATCTAACTCTAATTCTGTTATTTATAAATTCTCCATTTTCATCCATTGGCTCTGATGCTTGAGCTATAATGTAGTTATCTTCAACATCTGCACTCATATATTCAACTTCATCTGTTGCTCTATGTGTTTCTGGATCTATTTTTTCTATATGGTGTTTCAATAAATCCATATTCATCTATTTTAGCAAATGATGAAAGTGCTGATATAAGTCCAATGTTTGGTCCTTCTGAGATTCTACTGGACATAATCTACCATAGTGTGTATAGTGAACGTCTCTAACTTCGAAACCAGCTCTTTCTCTTGTAAGACCTCCAGGTCCTAAAGCTGAGATTCTTCTTTTATGCGTTAATTCTGAAAGTGGGTTAGTTTGGTCCATAAATTGTGATAATTGTGAACTTCCAAAGAATTTCTCTAATTGATGATGTTATTGGTTTTGTGTTTATTAATGTTTGTGGTGTTACTACATCTAAGTCTTGATTGTCATTCTTTCTCTTACAACTCTTTCAAGTCTTGTTAAACCAATTCTAAATTGATTTTGTAATAATTCACCAACACATCTAATTCTACGATTTGCTAAATGGTCTATGTCATCTGGTTTTCCTAATCCATGTGATAGATTTAATAAGTAATTTACAGATGCAATTATATCTTCTGTTGTTATGTGTTTTTGGTACTAATTCATCCATTCTTTCTTCAACAGTTTTTGGTAAATCTTTTTCATCTGTATTATCAATTATATTTTTTAATACTTGATAATTTACTTTTTTCTTTTATATTTAAAGTAGAAAAATCAACTGTTGGTAATACTTTATGAATATCAACTATTCCATTTCCTATTATTCTTATTGTTTTATCTTCAACTAATATATCTACTATATTAATTCCAGAATTTTGAATATCTTCAGCTACTTCTGCTGATATTACTTCTCCTGCTTGTACAAAAAAACTTCTCCTGTTTCAGCATCCATTATATCACTTGCAGAAACTTTTTACCTTTTATTCTTGTTGCTAAATCTAATTTTTTGATTAAATTTATATCTACCAACTTTTTGCTAAACCATATCTTCTATTATCAAAGAATAATCCATTGAATAAGCTTCTTGCTGCTTCAACTGTTGGTAATTCTCCTGGTCTTAATTTTTTATAGATTTCTATTAAAGCTTCCTCTTGAGTTTTAATAGTATCTTTTGCTATTGTTGTTGATAATAATGTTTCATCTCCAAATAAATCTCTTATTTGGTCATCTGAAACTATGCCTAACGCTCTTAAAAGTGTTGTTACTGGTAATTTTCTAGTTCTATCAACACGTACATAGAATATATCATTTCCATCTGTTTCGTATTCAATCCATGCTCCTCTTAATGGCATTACTGTTGATGTGTATGTTTTCTTTCCTGTTTTTGTGTCAAAAAATTCTTCTGCATAATAGCAACCTGGTGAACGAACTAATTGGCTTTACTACAACTCTTTCTGCACCATTAATTACAAATGTTCCGCTATCTGTCATAAGTGGAAAATCACCTAAGTAAATTTCTTGTTCTTTGATTTCTCCTGTTTCACGGTTTATTAATCTAACTTTTACATGTAATCTTGTAGAATATGTAGCATCTCTTTTTTTTTGCTTCTTCTAATGTGTATTTTGTTTTTCTTCCATGTAATAGTCAAAGAATTCTAATACTAGGGTTTCCAGAATAGTCTTCTATTGAGATATATCTTTTAATACTTCTCCTAAGCCTTCTTTTTACAAACCAATTGTATGAATCTTTTTTGAACTTGAATTAAGTTAGGCATTTCGATAAAATCGCCAACTTTAGCAAAGTCTTTTCTTGATGCTTTTTCGTATTGAACATCTTTAATTTTCAAAAAATCACTCCTTATAAAATTATTATTGGTGAAGCAGATTTAAAAATTTTAAAGTTTCTTACTAAGATGTTGTTTTGTGTGTTTTACTTAGCTTGAAACTTATTTATTTGATTTTTAAAAGTCCTTCTTAGAATATAACTAGTTTTGTTATAAATTAATTTGCCTGCTTTTTCAAATTAATTTATTTTTCAATTTTGTTATATTTAATTCCTTTTTTAAAATTTTTGACTTGTGTTTGATATGTCTTTTGAATTAAATTTTACTTGATTTCAAATTTTTCGCATAAATTCATATTATATGATACCACAAATCACTTACGGAAGTCAAGCTTTTTTGTAAACTTTTCCTTTTTCATATTCATTAAAGTGTTTTTGAATATTTTTTATAAATGCTCCTAAAATATTAAATATAACTTAATACCTTATATAAAAATATTAACATATTATTAATTTTTATTCAATATTTTAACAAACATTTTTATCTAGACTTTTTTAATCATTTATAGTAAAATACAAAAAGATTTAAAAACATATTTTAAGAAAGGATTTTTAAAATGGCAAGTTTACCTATTTTCATAAAATATTTAATAGTATGGTTAGTTAGTGGTTCCAATAGTCGAATTAAGAGGAGCAATCCCAATCGCAGAAGGATTAGGATTAAACATATTTATCTATTACCCTATAGCAATAATAGGGAAATATGCTTCCTGTACCAAATAATTTTTTTATTTGCAAAGAAAAGTATTAGAATGGGGAAAAGATAAAAAAAATAATTGGAAAATTTTTTGGTGCTTAGAAAAAGGCGAAAAAAGGTGGGGAAAAACTAAAAAAAAGACAGCAGGAAACAAAGGTATTTTCTTTGCCCTACTTATATTCGTAGGAATCCCACTACCAGGGACAGGGGCATGGACTGGAACACTAGCAGCAAAAAGTTTCTTAAACCTTGACTTCAAAACAAGTATCTCAGCAGTAACATTAGGAGTACTACTAGCAGGAATAATAATGTCACTAGGAAGCAAATTTGTATCAATCTTAGGCTGGCCTGGTTTAATAGCTATTGTTATCGCAATCATAATAGCTATAACAGTCTCAATATTATTAAACAAAAAAGAAATAAAAGAACTACTTAATGTCTCAAATTAAGTAGTTCTTTTTTTATTAGTAGAAATTTTGAATTTCAGTCAACTAACACAAATTACCCTTCATTTCTACTCTCTTCCTCATCTTTAATTTTTATTCCTAGCATCCACAAAATCCGTCAATCCAATCTTCAAAACAACAGCAATAGGTACAGCCAAAAACATACCTAAAATACCAAAATAAGCACCACCAACAGTAATTGAAAAGATAACAAGTAATGGACTTATTTCCAAAAGAAGAGCCAATTATTTTAGGACTAATAATATTGGCATCAATTTGTTGTAAAAATTATAACAACAACTGCCATAGCAAGAGTCTTTCCAAATCCTCAGTTATAAAAAGTAACCA
>VOFK01004205.1_pt1 | contig 33025 bp, 64 predicted proteins | sample 5384121 | NCBI WGS metagenome assembly VOFK01 (sample SAMN12384730, study PRJNA508395) | human gut metagenome | isolation source: healthy gut J | host: Homo sapiens | reverse complement strand
TGTTGTGCTTCGTTCAGTTACGTCATACTAGTAACTTTTCAAGGAAGCAGCACTGTCCGTCTGCAGACTTGGTGAGCTTACAGAGGGGTGCATGCATTCCTTGATGTTGATTATAATTATGTGGGAAAAGTGCAGTACATATGTGCACAGAATGATATAACAATAGTTAATACAGAATATGCCGATGGCGTTACATTTGAACTGATGATGGAGAATGCAGCAAAAATGTTCTGGAAAAAGAATATGACAGAGATGTCATCGGGGAAAAGATATGCTTAAAGGGATACATGCAGCATGCAGATGTACAGAGATGATACAGGAAAATTGTGCAGATGATACCTGAAATATGAATAAATTATTAACAGTGGTAAAAAATCACAATACAATGGTCGGATTCTGCTTTAAAAGAGTATATAATGTGTAAATGTGATGTAAAAATAATCTAAAAAAGCAAGGCACATAGTGCATTTTTTACATAAAAACACAAAGATTATATGAAAAAAAAAACTATTCTCACGAAATTATTTTTTTTGATAAAAATTTCAAAAAATGAAAAAATTATGAATGCAGGAAATGGCATAAATACTGGGATTTCACAGAAAAAGCAAAAAAAATACAATAATTGTTAAAATTAGCCTTGTTAAAAATAGTACAAAAATGCTAATATATCAATGTCTAAAAACGAAACCAGGGGAGAGAATCCCCGCGAACCAAATAAGGAGGGTTTTTAAGGTTTATGAAAAAGACATTAAAGAAGTTTGCTGCAGTAGGTTTATCACTTACTTCAGTTATGGGCCTCGTAGCTTGTGGCTCTAACAGCGGCAATCAGGACGCAACAAAAGCAACAGTTGATTGGGCTAACGTACAGAAGCCAGAGCAGTTCACAGTTATGGTTGATGGTACAGTAGTTAAAGGAAACTAACGGCGCTCAGGAATTCTACAAGTATCTTGGTGACCTTACAGGTCTTGATATTAAGTGGATTCGTCCAGAACATTCTAGCTACTATGATTCAGTTAAGAATGCATTCGCTTCAGGCGATATCCCTGATGTAGTTCTTCTTTAGCTCAGATTACCTTGCTAACTTCGCATCTAACGGATATCTCTGGGATATGACAGATGCTTGGAATAATTCAGCAACAAAGGCATCAGGAAGACTTATCGATCAGGCTGAAATCATCGAATCAGGAAACATGGTTGCTGGTCCAGACGGAGAGAAGGCTCTTTACGGATTCTCTCCAGCCCAAGTGGTAATGGATGCTGTACATACATCAAGTCTTCAGCTTTAACAGCAGCTGGATACAACAGAGGAAGTTGCATCTAAGACACTTACATATGATGAGTATTACAAGATGCTTAAGGATATGAAGGCTGCTTCAGCTAACAGAACTTCGTTATCTCTTGTTCAGGTTTCATAGCTGGTGGTAACTCTGGTACTCCAGAAGCTCCATATACTAACTATCTTCCAGAATTCTATCAGAATGCTAACTTCACATTCTACTATGATGAAGCAGCTAAGGAATACAAGGATGGATTTGCTCAGCAGGATATGAAGGATGCACTTACAAGACTTAAGACAGCTGTTGATGATGGTATTCTTGATAAGGCTTCTCAGAACCAGACAACATCAGATGCTCGTAATAAGTGGAATGCTAAGGATGCTTCAACAGCTTCTTCAGTATTCTCATACTGGGCTGGTACATGGGCTAACACACTTCAGAACTCTATAGCTGATAAGACAGATAAGATTATCGCTATTAAGCCTATTAAGGAACTTGGCTCATATAAGGGAGCGTCTTGCTACTGCTTGGTGTATTACATACAAGGCATATGAGAATGGTAAGGCTGAAGGTATCTTCAAGTACTTCATCGACACAATGCTTGATGGTGGCGACATCCAGATTGCATGGCAGTATGGTGCTAAGGGAACTCACTGGGATGATAAGGCTGAGACAGTTACAGTTTACAACTCAAAGGGTGAGGTTGATGAGAAGAAGACTAAGACATATGAAGAAGGCGTATTCCACTTCCTTACAACACCTGAAGATAATACAAAGCTTATGTCTAAGAACCACATTGATAAGAGCTTAGCTATCGCTACATTTGGTGATAACACAGATCCAGGTAACAAGAGCGTTGACCCACTTATCACAGAGAACTATGCAATGTTCAATGCTAACAGCAAGCTTGAGACTCCACTTTGGAATACAGAAGTACTTAGCAACAATATCTCTGATATCAATACTAAGAGACTTGAAGTTGTTTCACAGGTAGTTCTTGGTGAGAAGACATATGATGAAGCTATGGCTGATTACAAGAAGCAGGTTGGTGCTAAGTGTGATGCAGTAGTTGAATCATTAAACGAAACACTTAAGAAGTAATTTAAACAATAATTATTAGATGTTTATACATCTTATGTTAGTATGGCGGCGCAGAGAAATCCGCGCCGTTTATACTGACAAAAAAAAGGATTTGCTTATGAAATTTATTTAATAGGCATACGATAATAATTAGGAAAGAAGGTAAAAAATGCAGTGTCCATCTTGTAACACAGAGCTTCCTAAGAAAAGCTAAAATATGCCCTAAGTGCGGAACAGCAGTAGGAAAGCCAAAAGGAAATATTAAATTGATGGCCATCATCGGACTCATTATCATGCTCATTGCCAGTCTTTTACCTCTTGTTCAGTCAGGAGAGAAGATTAAAGAAGGCGTTTATCCTATAGCATATGCTTTCAGTTACATGAATATCAGTATGCCAGTGTTATGGTATTTATTCATCGCATGTATCGTTGTTGGTATCATTCTTATTGTAGCAAGAAAAAGAAATCTTTTCTATCATTACTACAGTAATAGCAGCTGTTCTTACAGTTGTTTCTGTATTTGCAGTTCAGTTTACGCTTGTTAATGGTAAGGTAGCAGGTGGTGGACTTAAGTATGTTAATGTTAACCTTACAGATATTCTTAGCAATGGATATAATGGTAATTCATATCATATTGGTTGTGGGTTTATTGTACTCGCAATTGGTATTGTTATAGCAGTTGCAGGTTGCTTTATTGATATTGTTAAGCCTTTCAAGAAAAAGATCTTCATGTTGATGCGAAGTATCTTTCTAACTCATTAAACCAGAGCCTCACAAATAAGATGTATTATTACAGAGGTTTCTACCTTATGTTCGTGCCAGTTTTCGTTATGATTATATTATTCAACTACTGGCCAATGCTTGGTGTTCGTTATTCGTTCACAAAATATGTTATCGCTAATCCATACTACATTGGTCTGTATCATTTCCAGACTATGTTTACTAACGATATCTATTTCTGGCAGGCATTCAGAAACACATTAATTTTGTCATTAATTAAGTTGTTCTTAAATACAGGTGCAGCAGTTATTATCTCACTTCTTCTGAATGAGATTACTAACATGATTTTCAAGAAGACAGTACAGACAATTGTATACTTACCTCACTTTATGTCATGGGTAGTTGTTGCTTCAGTATTTAAGATGTTACTGGCTCCATATGATATTGCTCCAGTCAACTCAATTCTTATAAATATGGGTGTTATTGATACAGCTGTTGATTTTCATGAACAGTACAGCTTTACTGGCGTGGAACATTCTATATCATGAATGTTTGGAAGGATACAGGTTGGGGAACAATCCTCTTCTTGGCTACATTGTCAGGTATCAGCCCAGACCTTTATGAAGCAGCCCAGATTGATGGTGCTAACAGATTCAAGAGACTTGATATATATCACTCTTCCAGCTTTAGCTAATACTAATCATCACAGTATTCATTCTTAACCTTGCTAAGGTTATGAACCTTTTCAGAATCAGTATTCGTATTACAGTCACCTATTACATATATGCTAAATCACAGGTTTTACAGACATATGTATACCGTAAGACATTCGGTAGTGGTAATTCTCCGATTATGGTTATACTACAGCGGTTGGTTTATTTAAGTCTTTCGTTGGTATGATCTTAGTTCTCGGTTGTAACTGGGCAAGTAAGAAAGTACGTGGACGAGGAATTGTATAGGAGGGAATAGATAATGAGTGATAATCAGACACTTAGTTTATAAAAAGAAAAAGGAAAAAAATTCAAAGTATTCCCAATTGTTAATGCAATTTTTATTCATTATCATTGCATGTGCAATTATGATTCCTATTTACAAAGTAATTATTACTTCAATAGATGCATATTCATCATATGATTTTAGATGGGTTCCTCAGAAGTTTTCTCATTGGGGTGGTTACCGTGCTATTATAACAAGATCAAACCTTTATCATCCATTCTTAATCTCAGTTATAACAACTATTATAGGTACATTCGTTGGACTTTTTAGTTGTTACACTTGGTGGTTATGTATTAATCCAGTGGGAGATGCCAGGAAGAAACTTCTTCGCTTACATGCTTCTCTTCACAATGATTTTCGATGGTGGTATGATTCCTAAGTTCCTTGTTATCAAGCAGTTAGGATTAATCAATACTTTGTGGGCGGTTATTCTGCCAATGGCTATTAATGTATATAACTTAGTACTTATGAGAAACTTCTTTAGAAGGTATTCCAGAATCACTTTTCGAAGCTGCTCAGATTGATGGATGCTCACCTATGGGTATATTCTTTAAGATTGTGTTACCACTTTCTAAGGCTGCCCTTGCTTCAATCGGTCTTATGTTTGCCGTAACATTCTGGAATGATTATACAAACTTCAAGTTATATATTAATAAGAATAATCTTTACAACTTCCAGATTCAGTTAAGAAGTATGGTTGTTGATAGTGATATTCTAATGATGGTGCTGTTAACCCAACAACAATTTCTAATGCAGCAACTATCGTGGCTATCCTTCCTTTCATGATCATCTATCCATTCTGCCAGAAGTACTTTGTACAGGGTGTTAATGTAGGTGCCGTTAAGGAGTAATGTTAATATTTTGAATTTATTTTGGACGAGCCTTAAAAGGCTCGTCCTTTTTTTGCGCAGTAGCGAAAAAACTGTATTTTTATTCGTCATTACCAGTCAAATAGTGGAATAATACTGTTTAACATGTTACAATAAAATAAATATTGGTTAGGAGGAAAAAGGCTTGGATAAAAGTTTTGAAATTAAAGGATACATTAATAATGTATTAAAAGAAACCGGGCTTGAAGGAGCAGATGCATTTGATAAGGCACTTCTTCTTAATGCTTTAGGTAAACTTGAAGCAGCAGAGCATAGTGATGAATATAAGGATGTTATTACAGGTGAATTAGATAAGCTTATACAGGATAATACTATTAATATAGGCGAGAATGACCTTGTTAATTACATGTATGGTAATGCATGCTATAGTGTTGGAAAGAATGATATTGCTGTTAATATTGCCAAGCAGACAGAGAGACAGTCAAGAACAGAATCAGGATATTTTACAGGAGCTGAAGGTAGCAGATGCTTATGCATAGCATTTAAGGCACTGAGTTTCTATATGAATTATGAAACCAAAGATGGTGGTAAAGAACATTATAATGATATAATTGCGCAGTATAATGCAATATATGCAGAATGTTTTAAGAACGCAGGAGAGGCAGCACATGATGGTGATGTTAAGGCTGTAAAAGCACTTGCATTATTTGCAGCAGGAGCAGTTGATACACTTGAAGTTATGGACCAGGCGTTATATGAGATATTTGCAAGAATAAGAGAAATGTATAAAGCAGCAGTTTCAGTTCTTAATGATACGATTGATAATACAGATTCGCAGTTTGTAAAGCTTATATATGCATATGCAGTATTGAAAGGATGCCGTATGAAGCTTATACAGACAGAAAAAATATGCATCCAAGGCTGAGGAAATCTTTGGAAAAAAGCTACTGATAAGCATGTTGCGGATAAGAGCGGTGTGGCTGTATCAGCGGCATACATAACAGCTTACAGTGAATATATAAGAAACAGGGATTATCAGGATTACGGACGCAGCAATGGAGGTGTATTATGGAGTTAAAGTTAGTTATCAAGACAGGAAGAAGTGCTGTAGTAGAATTTGATGACGGTGGAAAGTATTATTCTAAGGAAGAATACACACTCCTGATTAATGGAGAAGAATATGGCAAGACAGAAAAGGTTGTTACAACAATATATGGTCTTAAGCCAGATACAGAATATAAGATTACAGCGGTGTATGCAGGAAAAAGAATATGGACCTGTTGAATTTAAGACGGATTATGAATTTGTAACACTTAATGTAAGAGAATTCGGTGCGTATGGTGATGGAGAGCATGATGATACTAATGCAATCCAGTGTGCGATTATGGCAGCTCCTAAGATTCCAGAGTATTAGTTCCAGAGGGTGTTTATAAGATATCAAGCATATTCTTAAAAGATAATCTTAATCTTGAGCTTGCTAAAGGAGCAGTACTTTCAGCATTTACAGAAAGAAATAAGTTCCCTATATTACCGGGACAGATTGAGACATACGATGAGAAAGATTATTACAACCTTGGTACATGGGAAGGCAATCCTCTGGATATGTTTTCAGCAATTGTATGTGGTATCAACTGTTCAAATGTTACAATTACAGGTGAAGGAACTATTGATTGGATGCACAACTCACGATAACTGGTGGAAGAATTGTAAGATAAGAAATACTGCGTGGAGACCAAGATTATTCTTTATCAATAACTGTAGTAATGTTACTATGCATGGAATTACAGTTCAGAATTCACCATCATGGACAATCCACCCATATTTTAGTAAACATCTTAAGTTTATTGATGTTAAGATTCTTAATCCTGCTAATTCACACAACACAGATGGTCTTGACCCGGAAAGCTGTCAGGATGTTCTTGTGCTTGGAACATACATTTCAGTTGGTGATGACTGTATAGCTATCAAGTCAGGCAAGATATATATGGCTCAGAAGGAAAAAAGACTCCTACAGAGGATATGACAGTACGCCAGTGCTGTATGAGAGATGGACATGGTGCCGTAACAGTTGGTAGTGAGATAGCTGCGGGAGTTAAAGATGTTCATATCAGAGACTGTATGTTCATGAATACAGACAGAGGTTTAAGAGTTAAGACAAGAAGAGGCCGTGGTAAATTATCTGTACTTGATGATATTTCATTTGAGAATATCGATATGGATAACGTTATGACACCTTTTGTTGTTAACAGCTTCTATTTCTGTGATCCAGATGGAAAGACAGAATATGTTGGTTCTAGAAAGCCACTTCCTGTTGATGACAGAACACCTTCAATCAAGAGCCTTACATTTAAGGATATCAATGCGAAAAACTGCCATGTTGCAGGTGCATATATATTCGGTCTGCCAGAGAGTAAAGTTGAGAAACTTACATTTGAGAATATTAACTTCAGCTATGCTAAAGATGCGAAGCCGGGGGTAGCAGCAATGATGCTTGGCTGTGATGAAGCAAGCAGACAGGGACTTATTGTAAGTAATGTAGAAAAACTTATATTAAAGAATGTCAATATTGAGGGCTGCGATGGAGAAGCAATTGTGGCAGATAATGTTGATAAGATTGAAAGAGATTAGTATAAATATATGAAAAATGAGGAACAATCATGAATTTACATGCAAACCAAAGGGAATTGATGTTGAGAATTGGTTCATTGAGTGCTATAGGAAGCATAAGGGGCATCCGTTAAAGATACTTATAGGGCCTTTTATAAGGGAAATTATAATAAGTTCTTTCTTTGCAGTATTATTTTTCTTTATAAAAGCATGCCCCTGTGTGGGTGCTGCCAATTGTTACAGCGAATATTATTAATGATATAACAAGTGGTTCGCCAGATACTGTACAGAATATTATTATTCAGGCAATAATTATGGTTGCATTAGTTGTTCTTAATGTGCCGATGAATTATATGTATACAAGATATAAATCATTAGCAACAAGGTATGCAGAAACGGGACTTCGTAAAGCACTTGTACGTAAGCTGCAGCAGCTTTCAATTTCGTACCACAAAGAGACACAGTCAGGCAGGCTGGAATCAAAGATAATGCGAGATGTGGAAGCGGTTGAGACGTTGTCAACACAGATGTTTTTAAGCATATTAAATATTGCACTTAATATTGGAGTTGCACTTTTTGTTACAGTATCAAAAGAGTCTTATAGTATTCTTATTCTTTCTTCTCACTACACCTCTTGCAGCGGCAACTATGGTATTTTTCAGAAATATTATGAAGAAGAAAATACTGAGTTCCGTAAGGAGATGGAAGAAACTTCTGCAAGGGTAATGGAGATGGTTGAGCTTATTCCTGTCACAAGGGCACATGCACTTGAGGAGGAAGAAGTAACCAAGATGAGCGGACAGCTTTTTTGCAGTTGCGGAGAAAGGCTATAAGCTTGATGTTATACAGGCATTATTTGGCTCGGTTGGATGGGCAATATTCCAGGTTTTCCAGGTTGTGTGTCTGGGATTCACAGGGATTTCTTGCTTTAAAGGGAAGTGTTGGTCCTGGAGATATTACACTTTACCAGAGTTATTTTGCAACAATAGTAAGTCAGGTATCATCACTTATGTCGCTTATACCGGTTATTGCCAAGGGAGTTGAGTCGGTTAATTCTATTGGAGAAGTACTTCTTGAAGAAGATATTGAATGCAATGATGGGAAAGAAGCACTTAAAAAGTGTAGAAGGCGAGTTTGATTTTAAAAATGTCAGGTTTGCCTATAATAATACAGATAAACCAGTACTTCATGAGCTTAATCTTCATGTCGATAAAGGACAGACGATTGCACTTGTGGGAGAATCAGGAGCTGGTAAATCTACAATTCTGAACCTTGTTATAGGCTTTAATTTCGCTACAGACGGAGTTGTTACAATTGATGGACATGATATGAGAGATATTGATCTTAGAACTTATAGAAAGCATCTGGCAGTTGTACCGCAGACATCAATATTATTCTCAGGAACTATAAGAGATAATATAACATATGGAATAGATGATTTCGATGAAGAAGCCCTTAATAAAGTTGTGGACGCAGCTAATTTAAGAGATCTTATAGATTCACTTCCGGATGGATTAGATACAGTTGTGGGGGAGAGCATGGTGGAAAGCTTTCAGGAGGACAGAGGCAGCGTGTATCGATTGCAAAAAGAGCACTTATGAGAAATCCTGAAGTAATAGTTCTTGATGAGGCGACGTCGGCACTTGACAGTATATCTGAGAAGCTTATACAGGAAGCACTCAACAATCTTACAAAAGACAGAACGACATTTATAGTTGCACACAGATTATCGACTATAAAGGGTGCAGACAGAATTGCCGTAATAGCAGATGGTCACTGCGTTGAATATGGAACATATGATGAGCTTATGGAACTTAAAGGTGAGTTCTATCAGATGAAATCAATACAGAGTTAAAATAAAAAGGAGGCGGGAATATAACCCGTCTCCTTATTTATATGCCTGCCGGCTTTAATTACTTATTCTCAGCAAACCAGATTCTAAGTGTAGAGATAAGCTTCTCCTTAGAATCAACATCTAACTTCTGTACAATCTGCATGATTTCATTGTCAAGAGCTGTATTCTGGTATGACTTGTCAACGCTTCCTGCAAGGTAATCAAGAGAAACGCCTGTAAGCTCTGCATAGTATGATAACATTCTTAATGTCATAAGATTACGTCCATTCTCAACGTTACTTATGTAACCAAGGTGTAACCTCTAATGCCTTAGCAACGTCTTCCTGTGTAAGACCGTGTGCAATTCTTAACTTCTTAACTTTAGCTCCTAAATCGCTATCCATAATTCAAACCTCCTAAAAATAATTACTTTTTTTTTGTTTGCCCTGTAACGAGCTGTGTGATCAAGAATCTTCTTACGGATTCTAAGACTCTTTGGTGTTACTTCAAGTAATTCGTCTGTGTCAATATAATCCAGTGCCTGCTCCAAGCTAAGAATCTTAGGCGGAACAAGACGGAGAGCCTCATCAGCACTTGAAGAACGAGTGTTGGTAAGATGCTTTGTCTTGCATACATTAACCTCAATATCCTCAGTACGAGGATTCTCGCCAACGATCATTCCGGCATATACTTTCTCACCTGGTCCGATGAAAAGAGTACCTCTTTCCTGTGCATTGAAAAGACCATAAGTGATAGCATCACCAAGCTTTCGTAAGCAATAAGCGAACCAGTCTTTTCTGTAAGATATATCACCCTTGTATTCTTCGTAGCCTTCAAAAGAAGTGTTTATAATACCATTTCCCTTAGTATCAGTAAGGAACTCGCCTCTGTAACCGATAAGACCTCTTGAAGGGATAGAGAACTGTAATCTTGTATAACCACCATTGATAGGTGTCATACCAAGGAGTTCACCCCTTTCTCTGGCTTAACTTCTGGATAACAGATCCTGTGCAGTCATCTGGAACATCGATATAAGCAAGTTCCATAGGCTCAAGCTTCTTGCCTCTTTCATCTGTATGATAAAGTACCTCTGCCTTACTTACTGCAAATTCATATCCTTCTCTTCTCATATTCTCAATAAGAACTGAAAGATGAAGCTCACCACGTCCTGAAACTTTAAATGAGTTCTCAACGCCAGGTGTTTCCTCAACTCTTAAACTTACATCAGTGTTAAGCTCCTTGAAAAAGTCTGTCTCTTAAATGTCTTGAAGTAATAAATTTACCTTCCTGACCAGCGAGTGGGCTATCATTTACCATAAAATGCATAGAAATTGTAGGTTCTGAAATCTTCTGGAATGGGATAGCAACAGGGTTGTTAAGTGAGCAGATTGTATCACCGATATGAATATCAGCAATACCTGATACAGCAACGATTTCACCGATTCCTGCTTCATTAACTTCTACCTTATTAAGTCCGTTAAATGTATAAAGCTTAGTAATTCTTACACGCTTCTTAACGCTTGGATCATGGTGGTTAACAATCATAACCTCCTGATTAACCTTAAGGCTTCCGTTATCAATCTTACCTACACCAATTCTACCAACAAATTCGTTGTAGTCAATAGTAGAGATAAGCATCTGTGTATCTGCATCAGGGTCACCCTCTGGTGCAGGAATGTTATTGACGATACAGTCAAAGAGGTGGCTGCATGTCCTTTTTTTCTCATCATTAAGATCAGCCATTGCATATCCTGACTTAGCTGAAGCAAAGATGAATGGGCAGTCAAGCTGATCTTCATTAGCATCAAAGGTCAATGAAAGCTCTAAGATCTCATCAATAACTTCTTCTGGTCTTGCTTCTGGTCTGTCTATCTTGTTAATACATACTATAACAGAAAGATTCATATCAAAGGGCTTTCTGTAACGAACTTAGTCTGAGGCATAACACCTTCGAATGCGTCAACAACAAGTACAACGCCGTTAACCATCTTAAGTACTCGCTCAACCTCGCCACCGAAATCAGCATGGCCAGGAGTATCAATAATGTTAATCTTAGTATCCTTATATGTGATAGCTGTATTCTTAGAAAGAATAGTGATTCCTCTTTCTCTTTCGATATCATTGGAATCCATAACTCGTTCAGCTACTTCCTGATTAGCTCTGAAAGTTCCGCTCTGCTTTAACAGCTCATCAACAAGGGTTGTCTTACCATGATCAACGTGGGCAATAATTGCAATATTACGAATATCTTCACGCTTTGTTTTCATTAATAATGTCCTTCCTGAATTAAACTTAAAAATATCTTCTATGATTAGCAACTTTTATATTCTATAACAATATTCTTAAAAAACAATACTAAATATATAAAAATTTTTTTATTTTTTGAACACATATTATTCAAAAAGTTTTTGTAATATTTGCGAAAACGACATCATATACATATTAGAGAAAACAAAGCACATGCCACAACACATTGATAATAAGGTGGCAAAGAAGGGAGAAATACAGAATGCTTGATAAAAGTAATTGAAAACAACAGAGTGTGTATCATTGGAGAGATTGTCTCAGAGTTCACTTTCAGCCATGAGGTCTTTGGAGAGGGCTTCTATATTGCTAATGTATCAGTGAACAGATTAAGTGATATGGTGGATGTCATACCACTTATGATATCTGAAAGACTCATTGATGTTACTAAGGATTATAGAGGAATGAAGATTGAGGTTGCAGGACAGTTCCGTTCATATAATAGACATGAAGGAACTAAGAATAAGCTGGTGCTCTCAATATTTGTAAGAGAATTAAGATTCTTAGAAGATGACGAGATGCCTGAAGAGCAGTCTAAGTCCAACCAGATATTCCTTGACGGATATGTATGCAAGCCTCCTATTTATAGAAAAACTCCATTAGGAAGAGAAATTGCAGATATCTTAGTGGCTGTAAACAGACCATATGGCAAGTCGGATTACATACCATGTATAGCATGGGGAAGAAATGCAAGATTTGCAGGAGGTCTTGAAAGTAGGTGACATCTTCAGGTTAGCGGACGTGTACAGAGCAGAGAGTACACTAAGAAAATAGGAGAAGAAGAGGTTGAGAGAAGAGTTGCTTATGAGGTATCAGTAAGCAAGATTGACCTTGTTGAAGATGAGGAATAATTAAGACAACATTTATGTTCTTTAGTTTAAGGATATATATTGACATAACATTATCAGAGTGATATAGTCACATTTTAACTGTAAGGGTTTCCCCCTGCAGCAGGTAGAGGTCGCACGATTCAAGAGTAATTATCCTGATGTCCCGGAAGACATATGAAGGATAGTAAAAGGGGAAAGTGCCGAAGAGGATTGTTTCCGGAGCAGTCTTACTGGGCGTAGGATTAATAGTTTTACGACTGTCATCGAATAGATGGAGAGCTACTTAAAGGACTATTACTATGATTTCTTTAAGAGCCAGTCTGTTTGAGCAGATTGGCTCTTCTATGTTATTGAGCTACCCACATAGGTAGCGATGAGAATAGACAGGAATCATGTACATAATAATAGCTGTTAACAGCGGAAAGAAGGATGGTATGTCAGTATTTACCGGAGCCGGTGTAGCGATTATTACACCAATGAAAGCTAATGGAGAAGTTAATTATGATAAGCTTGGAGAATTCCTTGATTACCAGATTAATAACTCAACAGATGCAATTATTATCTGTGGAACAACAGGAGAGGCATCAACACTTACACATGAGGAGCATGTAGAAACAATCAGATTTGCTGCTGATTATGTAAAGAGAAAAAGAGTTCCTGTTATTGCAGGAACAGGTTCTAACTGTACGGAAACAGCTGTATGGCTTTCACAGGAAGCGCAGAAGGCAGGGAGTTGATGGATGTCTCGTAGTTACACCATATTATAATAAAGCAACACAGAAGGGTCTTATCCAGCACTATACTGCAGTTGCGAAGTCAGTAGACCTTCCTATCATTATGTATAATGTTAGGAAGAACAGGCTGCAATATCCAGTCAGAGACAGCAGCAAGCTTGCTAAGGATGTTGACAATATCGTTGCTATTAAAGCTGCAACAGGTAATCTTGACAGGAGAAGAGCAAGACAATGGCATTAGCTGAGGGAAGACTTGATATGTACTCAGGTGAAGACGGACTTATTGTTCCTCTTATGTCAATTGGAGCAAAGGGTGTAATTTCAGTATTATCTAATGTTGCTCCATAAGCAGACACATGATATCTGCGCTATTTGCAGCTGGAGATGTTGCTAAGGCTGCACAGTTACAGTTTAAGGCATTAGAGCTTGTAGATGCATTATTCTGTGAGGTTAATCCAATTCCTGTTAAGCATGCACTTAACCTTATGGGATGGGATATGGGACCACTCAGAAGCCCATTATGCGAGATGGAAGAGGCTAACCTTGAGAGATTAAAAAAGCAATGGTTAACTACGGAATACTTTTAATTGACAGGAGAATGAACATGACAAGAATAATAATGCATGGCTGTAACGGCCATATGGGACAGAGTCATTACAGGAATAGTTGCTAACGATGCTAATGCACAGATAGTAGCAGGAATTGACCTTCGCGATGACGGACATAACTTATATCCGGTATTTGCTTCATTAGAAGAATGTAATGTTGAAGCAGATGTTATTATTGATTTCGCATCAGCTAAGGCAGAGGATACACTTGTTGACTATATTAAGAAAACTAAGATTCCTGCTGTAATATGTACAACAGGATTAAGCGATGAGCAGATTGCATCAATCAATGAAGCATCAAAGAGTGTTGCAATATTACGTTCAGCTAATATGTCACTTGGAATCAATACATTATTCAAGCTTTTACAGGATGCTGCCAAAGTGTTTGCGTCAGCAGGCTTTGATATTGAGATAGTTGAAAAGCACCACAACCAGAAGCTTGATGCGCCAAGTGGAACAGCTCTTGCACTTGCAGATTCAATGAAGGAAGTGCTTGATGATGATTATTTCTACAGATATGACAGAAGCCAGTTAAGACAGAAGCGTGATCCTAAGGAAATCGGAATCAGTGCCGTAAGAGGCGGAACTATTGTTGGAGAGCATGAAGTAATCTTTGCTGGAGAAGACGAGGTTATAGAATTCAAGCATACCGCACATTCTAAGGCTGTATTTGCAAAGGGTGCAGTTGAGGCTGCCAAGTTCCTTGCAGGAAAGCCGGCTGGAATGTACGATATGAGAGATGTTATTGCAGCTAAGAACTAGTTGTCAGAACAGTTAATATAATGATATTCAATGCGGCTTGCTTCGGCGAAGCCGCATTTTTTATATAATGCCACAGCTGCCATGTTATTGCTTGTTACATTAAGTACGAGTGGAAGTGAAGCAATGTTAAAGTAGTCTTTAAGAAAATGCTTCATAAGGCATGTACCAATGCCTTTCCCACGAAGCTTCTCATCAACGAATACTCCGTATACATTGACAAATGTGTTCTGTGTATCAAGATAAAGAAGCGCCACAGGTTCTTCATATTCCGGCAGATACATAAGATAATCCTCACCCTCAAGATAATATTCGGCATTGTCAGGCTCTGCAGCCTGTATTGATTCTAAGTTAAAATGTGCTTTATCAAGCTGGTACAGATATTCGTAGAAACATACATCACCACATAAAGAACAATTAAGAAGTTCTCCGCTTATAGGCGCAATAAGCTCTAAATTGCCAGCAGAGCTGCTTTTTAAGCTTTCTGTAACAGATGGATAGCATATTATGAAAATGTCCTCTATGGCGAAAAATCAGGTGCTACAAGACCTGAAACTTCAACATATCCGCATTCATCATTGATAAGCAGTCCAACAAAGCCATACATTACAGGTGAATCTGTGCTGTCATCAACAAGCGCACACTGGATAAAGCTGTCGTTATGGGAATCGCAGTAATAAGGCTCGTAGCCGTCACATTTGTTAATAAGTTCTTCAAGAGCATTCATTAAAATGCTGTCCAGATAGTCAATCTCAATATATTTCATAGTGGTTCTCCAATAAAAGTTTATAAAAATATTACTTTGAAATAAGAAACATTTGTTTACAAAAGTGTCAAAATGCCTTACTATATAAAGGTATATACATCAGTATAACAAAATAATTGATTTATCAGCAATAGGTTATTGGGAGGATTTACATGGGTAAAGTTGCCATACTTACAGACAGTAACAGTGGAATTACACAGGCTCAGTCTAAGGAGCTTGGAGTTAAAGTTATACCAATGCCGTTCTTTATAGATGGAGAACAGTATTTTGAAGATATTAATCTTACACAGGAAGAGTTTTACGAGAAGTTAAAGCAGGATGCTGATATATCTACTTCACAGCCTTCTATTGGTGAGATGCAGGACGCATTTGATGAGCTTCTAAAAGAATATGATGAACTTGTATATATTCCTATGTCAAGCGGGCTCAGCGGAACATGTCAGACAGCTACTATGGTTGCTGATGATTATGATGGAAAGGTTCAGGTTGTCAATAACCAGAGAATTTCTGTAACCATGAGACAGTCTGTTCTTGATGCGAAGGAGCTTGCTAAGAGAGGTAAGTCTGCGGCAGAGATTAAGGAGATTCTTGAGAAACATAAGATGGAATCAAGCATATATATTACTCTTGAGACACTTAAGTACTTAAAGAAGGGCGGAAGGATAACACCTGCGGCTGCGGCAATCGGAACTATGTTAAAAAGCTTAATCCTGTATTACAGATTCAGGGAGAGAAGCTTGATGCTTTTGCTAAGGCAAGAGGTAAGGCTTCTGCTAAGAAGATTATGCTTAAGGCAATGCAGGATGATTTAGATACAAGATTTGCAGAGTTTGCAAAGGATGGAAAAAGATGCATATGGAGGTTGCCTATTCAGGTAATCCTGAGGAGGCGGAGGAATGGGCTGCGTTAGTTAAAGAGACTTTTCCACAGTTTGATTTCCACATGGATCCGCTTTCACTTTCAGTTGCCTGCCACATAGGACATGGTGCACTTGCGATAGCGACATCTGTTTATCTGCCAGAACTTGATTAATACGAATGATAAGCCTGTGACAGCGCATGAGTTGTTGCAGGCTTTTGTTATAGATACGGATATTCCCCGTAATTTAATATGAATGGAGGATTGTTATGCCAGCAAGAAGTGAGATTGATGATAAGTTTAAATGGGCTGTGAGTGATTTATACAGCTCTGATGAAGCATGGGAGAAGGATTATAACAGTATACTTGAACTGACTGACCAGCCAAGTGAGCTTAAGGGCAGGATGGGCGAGTCTGCCGGCATGCTTTACAAGGCGCTTAAGGAGTATGAACAGGTAGAATACATTACTGAAAGAGTGTATGTGTATGCATTTATGAAATATTATGAGGATACAGGCAATTCAAAGTATCAGGAAATATCTGGGAAAGCCCAGATGGCTGCGATGAAGGTGTCAGAGAAGTATGCATTTTTTAGAGCCTGAGCTTATATCAATAGATACCGATGTGCTTGATAAATATATCAGCGAGGATGAAAGGCTGGGAATGTATAAGCGTTTTATTGATGACTGCCTCGCAGGGAAAGAGCATACGCTTTCTGAAAAGGAGGAAGCACTGCTTGCAAAGGCATCACAGATATCAACTGTGCCTAATGAGGTATTCTCTAAGTTTAACAATGCTGATGTTAAGTTTGGCAATGTGAAAAGAGAGAACGGACAGGAAGATGAGCTGACTAACGGCAATTTTGCCACATTTATGGAAAGTCATGACAGAACAGTAAGAAAGGCGGCATTTGAGGCGTTGTATAAGCAGTATGGGGCGTATATCAACACGATTGCGGCAGCGTTTTATGGCAATGTCAAGCAGGCAATGTTCTATGCAGACGCAAAGGGGTTACAAGTCAACACTGAACATGTATCTTGATGGTTCATTTATTCCGGAAAAATGTATATAAGAATCTTATTAAGACTGTCAATGACAATCTTGACAAAATGTACTGCTATGTTGATATAAGAAAGAAGGCACTTGGTGTTGACGAGCTGCATTTTTACGATATATATGCACCGATGGTAGAGGATATTGACTGGAAGATAAGCTATGATGAGGCTAAGGACATTGTTGTGAAGGCACTTGCACCAATGGGTGAGGAGTATGTTTCACACATTAAAGAAGGCTTCAATAATGGCTGGGTAGATGTGTATGAGAATACCGGAAAGCGTTCAGGGGGCATTTTCATGGGGCGCTTATGGCACACACCCATATGTATTTCTTAATTACTCAGATACACTCAATGATGTTTTTACGGTTATTCATGAGATGGGACATGCAATGCACACTTATTATTCTAATGCAAACCAGCCTTATATTTATGCAGGATATAAGATCTTTTTGTTGCGGAGGTTGCGTCAACCTGTAATGAAGCGATTCTTATGCAGTATATGTTAAAGAATACTGATGATGAGAAGAAGAAAAAGATATCTGCTCAATCATTTCTTTGAGCAGTTTAAAGGGAACTCTTTACAGACAGACTATGTTTGCAGAGTTTGAGATGGAAGCGCATGCAAAGGCTGAACATGGTGAGGTTTTATCAGCAGAGAGCCTTTGTGCTATGTACAAGAAACTGAATGAGAAGTATTTCGGCCCGGATATGGTTATTGATGATGAGATAGCACTTGAGTGGGCAAGAATACCGCATTTTTTACACACCATTCTATGTATACCAGTATGCAACAGGCTATTCCGCTGCAATTGCAATATCAACTAAGATACTTGCAGGCGATGAGCAGGTTATAGCAGGTTACAGGAAGTTCTTGTCAGGCGGCTCTTCAATGCACCCTATAGAGCTTCTTAAGCTGTGCGGAATAGATATGACAAAACCGGATGTTGTGCAGGAAGCACTGGATGTGTTTGGGGAATTACTAAAACAGTGGTAATGCTTAATGTGTTGTGAATATAAATATGATTCTGGGGAGATAATGCGTCTTCCAGAATTTTTTTATGGGATAAATGTAACCATTGCCGGAATAATCCGTCTTTAATTATGAAAGGGTTAACGCTTTTAAAAACAGGGAGTACAGACAGTAATGGATGATAAACAGATAATCAATTTATTTTTTTCAAAGGGATGAAGATGCAATTAATGCAGTTGATGAAAAAAATATGGTTCTAAGTTAAATGCATTGGCAGCCAATATACTGCAATCAAGAGAGGATGGGCTGGAATGTGTCAATGACACGTATATGAAAGCATGGAATAGCATACCGCCTGCAAGACCAGAGTATTTTATTCGCATTTCTGGCAGCATCTGCAAGAAATATTGCGATTGATATGATAAGAAAAAACAATGCGGGAAAGAGACAGGCCAAAGTTGTTGAATTGACAAAAGAACTGGAAGAATGCATAGGTGATGGCGGATTGCAGACACATCTGGACAAGGAAGATATTGGAGAGATGTTATCGCATTTTCTCGAAACAGTTGATAAAAATAAAAGAATTATATTTCTCAGGCGGTACTGGTACTCGGATTCAATTAAAGATATTTCGAAAGGATGCAGATGAGCGAATCAGCAGTGAAAGTTACTCTTCACAGAACGAGAGAAAAGAATTAAGAATATATCTGGAAAGCGAGGGTTTATATCTATGAAAAAATCAGAGACAATGGATTTATATGAAGGACTTAATGAAATTAGTCCGCAAATGATTGAAGAAGCGGGAAATTACAAGAAAACTGCCAGTGTGGGATATCAGGTATAAAAAGAGCAATAATGTAAAGAAGATAATTGCAGCAGGTCTTGTGGCAGCAGCGGCTGTTACTGCTGTATTGGGAGTCAGAGGACTGAAACCTTCTGTGACAGGAAACGGAAACCAGAGCAGTAATCAACTGGCATCAGAGCAGACAGGATTTAAAATTGCTCATGTTATGAATGTGTATGCAGCCGGGCTTGATGACACATCAGAATGTATTTATTCTAATGATGAGAAAAATGCTGGTGTATCAGGAGTTGTGGCTGGAATTTCAAGCCGGGTTGGAGATTCATCTGTGATGGGGCAGGTTATGGCTAGTATAAATGTAACGGGCGAAGATATCTCAAAGATTAAGTATTCTATAATGGGAAATGATTCAGATGTGACATATAATCTGGCAAGGATGAAAAGAGGTTGACAAGGACAGCCCTGAGTATCAGACATCTTCTGAAAAATTCAGAAAACAGACGGAGAACGGCTATGCATATTACATTATTGAAGATATCGGGGAAGAGTATGAGGAGAGCGGCAACAGTCAGAGCGAGGGCATACAGATTGTAGAGTTTTCAAAGCAGTTAGAAAAAAGAATCTTTGTATCAGGAACGTCAGGTATACAATGAGATGGTTAAAAATATGTATGAAGGACTTACGTTAAGCGTAACTGTGACATATGAAGACGGAACGATAGAGATTGTTGATGTGGGATTCAAGGCAGCTGAAGGCAGTGATGACCTGGGAAAAAGGTTTCAGACAAAGTGATTGTGTATGTGAAATGACAGTTGATAGAAGAGTGCAAGACGAAGAATCATGTGTCTTTAAGTTGTCTTCAAACAAATTGAACACAAACAAAAAGGAAGCCGCTTAAATGCTGGCTTCCTTTAAAATTAAAAAAGAGCGCTGAGATTGGGATCGAACCCGCGACCCCCTCCTTGGCAAGGAGGTGCTCCACCACTGAGCCACTCGCGCATAATTAATGTTCTTTAATTAAATTCTCTTGTGAACACAAACAAGATAATACACATAAAACTTTAATCTGTCAAGTGTAAAATTAAAAAGTTGAATCTATAATGCTATAGATGAGGGGATACCTACTAAGACTGCTAAATATGATGAAATGGTAGGTTTATCAAGAGGAAATTCTGAGGAGAATTAACGAGAATAAAGAAAATTACCTACTAAATTGATGATTTATGCGAGAATAGTAGGTTTTTTTTTTTTCAAACCAAATCTGTCTGATATTACAGATATGAGAAAAAAAGACATACTAAAAGTGTGAATTATGACAAAATAGTAGGTATTTAAGTTGGGAAGAAGCATTACATACCAGCTAACAATAAGAAAAAAGACCTACTGGATTATGAAAATTGATGAGATAGTAGCTTCCTGTATAATTCAAAGTGTAAAGAGTAAATGATTTTACAAAAATAGATACCTAAGTTAAACTGTCATTGCTGACCGGCAAGTTGGCAAATGAACAGAATAAGGAAGGTATCTATAAATGAATTGTACACAAAACAAGAAGATTGAGCAAGTAAAAGAAACAACAATGATTGTTGGCATTGATGTTGGCAGTGAAAAGCATTATTTCAGAGCTTTTAACTGGAGAGGCATCGAACTTACCAGAAAGCCTGTAGCGTTTTCAAACTCTATGGAGGGATTCAACAGCTTTTACAATACGATTGTGGAACTGATGCAGAAAAGTGAACTTGAAGAGGCACTGGTAGGAATAGAGCCAACCGGTCACTACTGGTTTGATCTTGGGCAGTTCATGGGTGAAAAGAACATAAAGTTTGTAATGGTAAACCCGCACCATGTGCATAAGACCAAAGAATTAGATGACAACAGTCCATCTAAAAATGACAGGAAAGATCCTCGTGTTATTGCAGGGCTTGTAAGGGATGGACGGTATTTTTATTCATATATGCCGACAGGTGCATATGCAGAACTGCGGAATGCGTCAAACCGTCGATTTGTGCTTGTAGAAGAACAGACAAAGGGCGAAGAACCGTCTGCAGAAATGGATTGCAGTGTATTTCCCAGAATATAAAGGGAATTTATACACACATAGATGCCAAAGGGAGGAATGTTGGTGTTAAAAAAAAGGCACCAACACCTGAGGAGATAGTAAGACTTGGAGTGGAAGGTATCATAAAGATATGGAAAGACGCTAAACTTCGAGGAAATGGTCATAAGAAGGCTATGTTGATTCTTGCGGCAGCAATGAGAAGCATAGGATTAAAAAGCAGGTCTTACAGAAGCCCGGATGGAGATACAGGATTTGATAGAGGATTATGAACTCCAGACAAAACGCCTTGAAAGGGTCAATGACCTGATCAAGGACTGTGCCAACAGGTCAGGTATGCGGATAAGCTGCTTGAAATAAAAGGCATAGGAATAACAACAGTGATAAAGTCCATATAATGGTGTAAATTACAAATTTATATAAAAAAGAGCCGAGAGCTCATCTTTCAGTTATAATTAAGTTACCACACAAAAACATAATTGAAAGGATGAAACCCATGGCTCAATTACATTTTACATTAGATAGTGATTTTTTTGTAGGACTTTTTTCAGAAACTAAGGATGAAGCTTTTGGCAAACTTATGGAAGCTTTACTTAATCAGGTTCTTCAGGCTGAATCTGCTGAACAGCTTGGAGCAAGTAATTACGAACGATCTCAAGAACGTTCTGATTATAGAAATGGAGTTAGGACAAGAACATTAACCACCCAAGTATGGAAAGATTGAATTACAGGTTCCAAGACATCGTAATGTCCTATTTAATACTTCCTTGTTCGAAAATTACCAGCGTAATGAGCAAGCTTTAATTACAACCATGATGGAAATGGTAGTGCAGGGTATATCAACCAGAAATGTCAAAAAAGTAACTGAAGAACTTTGTGGAGAATCTTTTTCAAAATCTGCTGTTTCTGAAATCTGCAAGGAACTAGATGTCCCTGTTAAGCATTTCAAGGAGCGCTTATTGCCGGAACACTATCCGTTTATTATTGTTGATGCGATATATTTAAAAGCTCGTGAAGATCATCGTGTTAAATCAAAAGCGTTGTTTGTTGCAATTGGAATAAACAATACCGGACACAAAGAAGTCCTGGGGTTTGAAGTTTATGATTCAGAGAAAGTGAACACCTGGAGAGACTTTTTTGAAAATCTTAAAAGTCGCGGTTTGCGCGGTGTAGATATTGTAATATCTGACGCACACGCGGGGCTTGTTGAAGCAATAAAGGAGAGTTTCTCTGGCTCTTCATGGCAGCGATGTCAGGCTCACTTTACAAGAAACATCATAGATAAGTGTCCTAAAAAATACAGCACTGGTTTAGCTTCTGAGTTACGAGACATGTTTAACGCAGCTACTATTGAAGAGGCCCGTCGTTTAAAAGAATCTATATACGATGAATATCAGGATGTTGCAAATGAAGCAATGACTGTCCTTGATGAAGGATTTGAAGATAGTATTACCATCACATGGCACTTCCCTCAAAATATCGTATAGCATTAAGAACCAGCAACATAATAGAACGCGAGAACAGAGAAATCAGAAGACGCGAAAAAGTTATTCAGATTTTTCCTAATACAGAATCTATTATTAGATTAATTGGTGCAGTCCTTCAAGATGATCATAATGAATGGAGTGTAGGTCATAAAATCTTTGATATGAAAGAGTACTATGATAAACTAAGCTCCATTCAGTCAAATCTCTTGAAGATAAAAAGTAGCGTAGATAAAACCACATAACTGAAAGATGAATTTACACACAAATTTGGACTTGACTATGATACACTTTTGAAACTGTTAATTTCTGTTTGCTTTTAGCCTGATTTTCTTTGCTTGTTGTCATGATACCTATAAATAGTCGCATATTCAGTATTTTAGTAGGTAAATTTCGTTTGTGACTATTATAATAGTGCTACATTTTTTACTAAAAATGCCTACTAAAATAACATATTCCATGCTTTTAGTAGGCATCTTGTGTCATATATTCTATTATTCTGCTAAAAAACACCTACCAAATCAGCACATATGTTAATCTTATAGGTATTCAGCCAGAAATTGCCTTCATATTCAGCAATATTATGCTTTCAAGGCACATCCACTGTCCGCGACACGGCTATAGCAAGCCTCAACCAACCGCCACATCAGAGATGTCCTCCAGGCAGCATGCTGCAATCGCTTTATCAGCCCATCTCACCGCGGATATCAATCTTAGGCGGTTCAATTGGATAATTGCCTGTAAAACATGCGTCACAGTAACCTGTCTGTCCACATATCATCTCGCTTAACTTGTCAACCTCAAGATAGCCTAATGAATCTGCTCCGATAATTTCACAGATTTCATCTACAGAATGGCCTGATGCGATAAGCTGGTCTTCTGAAGGAATATCTGTTCCAAAATAACATGGGTGAAGGAACGCCGGCGAACTTATTCTTACATGAACTTCCTTAGCACCTGCTGCCTTAAGAAAGATTAACAATTCTTGCACTTGTTGTTCCTCGTACAATCGAGTCATCAATCATGACAACTCTCTTGCCTGCAACTGCTTCCCTTAAGTACATTCAGCTTAACCTTAACGCTTGATTCTCTCTGTTCCTGCTTAGGCTTGATGAATGTTCGTCCAACATAGTTATTCTTGATAAATGCATTACCATAAGGAATTCCTGATTCCATTGAGAAACCAAGTGCTGCCGGATTACCAGATTCTGGAACACCTACAACAATATCAGCTTCTACAGGATGAGTCTTTGCTAAGATTCTACCTGCATTAATTCTTGACTCATATACACCCATTCCATCAATCTTACTATCAGGTCTTGCAAAATAAATATATTCAAATATACATCTTGCGGTATTTTTCTGGCAGAGTGACTTATCAGACTTGATTCCGTCTTTAGTAATAGTAACAACTTCACCAGGCTCAACATCTCTTATAAACTCAGCACCTACAGTATCGAGTGCACATGTCTCCTGATGATAAGAAGTATGCATTATCTCTCTTACCGATACATAATGGCTTGAAACCAAATGGGTCTCTTGCTCCGATAAGCTTTCTAGGACTCATTACGATAAGTGAATAAGCACCCTTAATCTTCTTCATCGCATTTAACACAGCTCCCTCAACAGTAGGAACATTAAGTCTTTCTCTTGCGATTAAGTAAGCAATAACCTCTGAATCAATAGTTGTCTGGAAGATAGCTCCTGTATAAGAAAAGCTCTTCACGCAGTTCAACCGCATTAAGAAGATTACCGTTATGTGCCATGCCAAGTGTACCCTTAACATAGTTAAGAACAAGTGGCTGTGCATTCTCACGGCTGCTGCTTCCGGCTGTTGAATATCTTACATGTCCGACACCTATATTACCATTAAGCTTTTTCAAGCTTTTCAGGATTAAAGACTTCATTAACAAGTCCCATATCCTTATATGAAAGAACCTTTCCCTTAGGGCCTTCTGTATCACTCACTGCTATACCGCAGCTTTCCTGTCCTCTGTGCTGAAGGGCAAAAAAGGCCATAATATATTGTAGATGAAACATCATTGCCATCGAAATCATATACACCAAAAACTCCGCATTCCTCATGAAGTTCATCTTCAGCATAGTGGCTGTCATTAATATCAATCTGATTCATAATTCTCCATTCCTTATCGCCTGTGATTATTTGCGGGAAAAAATCCTTGCCTGTAAGAAGCTTATATGCCTCTTTGTACTTTTCTACTGTCTTCTCGATTACATCATCTGGAAGTAAATAATCACTGTCTGGATTAGCCTTTAACCAGTCTCTTTACAAACTGCTTGTCATATGATGGCTGGCTCTTTCCTGCCTCGTATCCTTCTAATGGCCAGAAACGTGAGCTGTCTGGTGTAAGCATTTCATCACCGATAACAACCTCTCCATTCTCATCAAGACCAAATTCAAACTTAGTATCTGCAATAATAATACCCTTGCTTAATGCATACTCAGCACACTTCTTGTAAAGAGTGATAGTTGCATCCTTAATCTTAGTAGCATACTCAAGACCTTTACCTGGGAACTGCTTCTCAAGAACTTCAATACTCTTCTCAAATGAAATATTCTCATCATGGTCACCAATCTCAGCCTTTGTACTTGGTGTATAGATTGGTTCTGGAAGCTTTTCTGACTCTTCAAGTCCTTCTGGAAGCTTTATACCACAGACTGTACCATTCTCCTTGTAGCTTGCCCAGCCACTACCTGTAATGTATCCTCTTACGATACACTCAACAGGAAGCATTGTAAGCTTCTTGCAAAGCATGCTTCTTCCAATATATTCATCCTTGTGGAAGAACTCTGGCATGTCATTAACATCAACTGAAACCATATGATTAGCAACAACGTCCTTAGTATAATCAAACCAGAACTTTGACATCTGTGTAAGAATTGCTCCCTTTTCTGTAACCTTATTCTTTAAAATGTGATCAAATGCTGAGATACGGTCTGTAGCGACCATAACAAGCTTGTCATCGCAATCATATACTTCTCTTACTTTTCCTTCATAGAGTAATTCACATTTTCCCCATGAGTTCATCCATCCTTTTCTTCTTAATATAATTATTAGTTAAAAGTTATCAAACCGTAGTGTTTATGCGGTTTAAAAACAAACAAAAAATTATATACCAGCGTCCATTCAAAATCAATAGACTTTTATCTTTTTGCAATAATACATTGCGCATTACCTCATTAAAGTGTATTATTAAAAATATAAATATAGTCAGTTTTTAGAAGTGTACTATTCACTTGGATAATAATATTAAGATGGGAGATTTTATTATGGCTAATGGAATTGAAAAAAGACGTTTTAAAAGAATGAAAGCAGACCTGTCACTCAATGTTTCATCTTTTATTTAAGCAGGATAACATGGAGATTAAAAATCTTGATTCTCCTATTAAAGTTATCAATATATCTGAAGGTGTGGAATTGCATTTGAATCAAAAGAGCATGCTGCCTATCAACTTCTATTTTAACGCTGCACTTAATCTTGGCTCTGAAACAGATACTCTCTACAGTGTTGTCAAGATTATAAGAAGTCAGGCGATTGAGGGCACTGACAATTATCTTTATGGCTGCGAGTTTGTCGGTATGGCACCGATTCTTGGTTATATCTTTGATGAATATGAGGCTAAGATTGAAAAGAATAAAGAGTCACAATAGACATCCCCTCAATAGTAGGTAATTATTATGAATAAGAAAAAGATATGTCTCTTAATTGGTGCAGTTTTAATTATTATTTTAATAATCTTACTAAGACCACGTCATATCAAAGTCAGTTTGTCAGACACAGACGACTTATCTGTTGTAAGAGAAGGCAGCGAAATCAGCCTGACACAGAATGAGGAAGAACCAGCTAATTGACATAATAGAAGATATAACTGTTATGCCGTGGCTGTATCCGCAATCAACTGGCTGGACATATAGAATATTTACTGATAACCGTACCAACAACATTATTATACTCAACAACAAAGTCACAATTAACAACATAACTTACCGTCCATTTGGAAAATCAGCAGCAAATGTTATAGATTATCTCGACAACATTTATAACAAAAGTCTTGTAACAATTAACATAGCCAATGCTGACAGCATTACTGTCACCAACCAGTCTAATCATAAGACTGCCGTTTTTGATGGAAATAAACTTAAAAGATTTAACAGATGCTCTGGCTTTCACTCCATCGCACCCGGTTTTTCTATAATGATGCTGATTCATATGTACAGTATGTACTCAACATACAATATAAAGATGGCTCTTCTGAAGAACTGTCTATTGTAAAATGCCCTGCAATTCTTTACAAAAACCAGTATCTGAGTGTTGACTTATATGCATTGGAATTGATTCAGGAAGAAGTTGGCAACTAATGCAATATGAGAGCCATTGGCTAAATACGAACAATTATTAGCAGCCCAAGCAGAAAAGAAAAATTATGACACAATGGAAAAAGTTGCATGCCATTCAATCTAATAATGAATAACATGCAACTTTTTAATTGTTCTCATTAAATACCGTATCTATTTAATATTTTCTTTTTCTATTGTGTATTGCATTAGAATATATTTCATGTTATTATACAATTATGTTAAATATTATATTTAACTGTCTGGCAGGTTTACATTTCGCCAATTATATCCACAAAACAATATAGCAATACGAATAGAGGAGGAATTTTTATGGGGAATACTGCACCTATTATGGTGGCAAAAGGAAAGATTGATTATGGTCTGACTAATGATTATATGTTTCGTGCAATACTGCAAAAAAGCAGAAAAACACTGATTGGACTAGCAAGTGCATTGCTGCATCTTAACCCTGAAGATATTAAGGATATTGAAATAACCAATCCTATAATATTAGGTGAAAGCATTAATGCCAAAACATTTATACTTGATGTAAATATTCTGCTTAATAACAGTAGAATGCTGAACCTTGAGATGCAGGTTAATAATCTGCACAACTGGGAAAACAGGTCATTATGTTATTTATGTTCAGACTTCAGCCAGCTTAATAAAGGTGACGCATACGAAGATATTAAACCTGTTATCAATATTGGTATTCTTGATTATACTTTATTTGAAGACGCACCGGAATTCTACGCTGAATTTGAACTATTGAATAAGAAAACTCACAGAAGGTATAGTGACAAACTTGGTATCAGTGTGTTAGACTTAACTCAGATAGATATGGCGAGTGATGAAGACAAGGCTTATGGAATAGACACATGGGCCACTGTCTTCAAGGCTAAGACATGGGAGGAGTTGCGTATGGCTGTTCAGAGTAATGAATATATGAAAGATGCAGCAGAGACTTTGTATGAGCTTAATAGTGACGAAACAATCCGCCAGCAGTGTGAAGCACGAAGACGGGCTGAGATTGAAGAAAACATATGCAAGATAAATTGAAGAAACTAGAGGAAGATAAGGAAAATCTCACAAGAGAAAAAACTGAATTACACATAAAATTGCAAAATGAAATATCAGAAACCGAAAAGTGGAAAGCTAAATACGAACAATTATTAGCAGCCCAAGCAGAAAAGAAAAATTAATACACAACGCATAAATCCCAGCAACACATATATCAGTGCTGCCGGGATTTCTTTATAATATCTCATAAGTTGTCTGTTCGCTTGTAAGACAGTCGCATCCAACACGGTTCTCACCGCTTGTTACGAATGATGAAGCCTTAATGTGTATATCTGTGATTGTCTCAGGCATATCCTTTAACGGCTCTATGACAACCGCTTCCTTTGCTCCGAGGCAATTAATTCCCTCGAAATTAATATTCTTAATATAAGGAATATCGTCCTTGTCAATTCCGTTAATCTCTTCATTTCTGTTAAGCAAATTAAGCACATATGACATTGTAAGAATTATTGCCTGTTCCTTAATATCAACCATATTAATATTCTTTACATTAATATTCTCTCGATAACGCCGCCTCGTCCGAGTGCACTCTTAATGCGGACTCCGACATCAGTTCCAAGAAAAGTACAATTCTCTACCAGTACATTTTTAATGCCTCGACTCATCTCACTTCCGATAACGAAACCGCCATGTCCCTTTAACAAGGCAGTCATGGATATATACATCCTCACAAGGTCCTTCAATCTGTCTTGCTACGGCATTCTTGCCTGACTTTAAACAGATTGCATCATCACCTGTTTCAAATGTACAGTTATGTATATGAACCTTCTTGCATGATTCAACATCAATTCCATCACCGTTCTGCGCATAATATGGATTGCTCACCGTAACATTTCTTACTGTAAGATTCTTACAGAAAAATGGGTGTATATTCCATGCCGGTGAATTCATAAATGTTACACCATCAAGAAGAATTCTTTTTACAGTGACGAAGACTTACCATTACAGGTCTGTAGAAATCATAATACTCGCTTGCTTTCTCAAGTGCATTCTCAGCGTCAAAGCTGGATATTATGCTCATTACCTTTAAATGAGCTTTCTGTCGGCATCCATATGCCGCCCTCTTTAGTATCAATTGTACTGGCTCTTTTTCATAGCTCCTGCCACTGTCTCTCAGTCATCTTAAACTGTTTTACAGGACGCCACAGATCACCGCTTCCATCAATAACACCGCCACCGGTTATACCGATGTTAATAGCATTTTCAGCTGTGATAGGAGACTTGGCTCTTATACACTCCTGACCTTCATAGTTAGTGATAATAAGTGGATACTGGTCAATATCTTTAGAAAATTTAAGTATTGCATTCTTCTCAATTCTTAACTCAACATCGCTCTTAATCTCGATTGGCGCTGTAAACCAGATTCCCTCAGGAATCACAACAGTTCCGCCGCCCTTTTCTGAGATATAGTTAATAGCCCTGTTTATAGCATCAGCATTTCTTGATGCATCTTCAATAGTATAGCAGTATGGTCTTGCACCATAGTTGTCAACATATACTATTCTGTCAACAAATGCCGGGAGTTTTACATCAAAATTAACTTTTTTCATTCCACATCTCCTTTTAGTTTTAAGTTCATGTGTTACTTTAAAAGCTCCTGTAACAAAGCATTTACCATTCCCGGATTAGCCTTGCCCTGCATTGCCTTCATTGTCTGTCCGACAAGATAGCCGATTGCCTGCTTTTTGCCGCCTTTATAATCAGCAACTGACTGTGGGTTATCAGCAATAACCTTCTCAACTGTTGCTCTGAGCGCGCCTTCATCATTAACCTGCTTTAAACCGTGTTCTTCAACATATGCGTCAACATCAACATTTTCTGCAAATACATGCTCAAATATTTCTTTAGCTGCTGCATTGTTGATTTCCTTTTTTCTCAACAAGAGCAATAATCTTGGCAAGGCTTTCAGGTGAAAAAAAAACCTGATTCCTCGGCTCTGAATTCCTCTTCCAGTCTTAGCTGATTCTTCCTTCATGAGTCGCATTGTCTCACCCATAATCCAGTTAGAAACTTGCTTCTTTTTGGCTGGTTGCAGATTGCTGTAGCTTCCTCAAAGATTTCTGTGAACTTCTTAGAATCTGTAAGAATCTCTGCATCGTATTCAGGAAGTCCGAATTCTTCAATATAACGTGCCTTCTTCTCGTCCTTGAACTCTGGCTGTTTTTTTGCCTTAAGCTCTGCTAAATACTCATCACTGATGTGAATTGGAACAAGGTCTGGATCTGGGAAATATCTGTAATCCTGCGCATCTTCTTTTTGAACGCATAGCATATGAATATTCCTTGTCATCATTCCATCTTCTTGTTTCCTGTACAACCTTCTCGCCTGCTTCGATTAAGTCAATCTGTCTAGCTGTCTCGGCCTTTAATTGCTTTTCAATCGCTGCAAATGAATTGAGGTTCTTAGTTTCTGTTCTTGTTCCGAACTCGCTTGAACCACGCTCTCTTTACAGAGAGGTTGACATCGGCTCTCATAGAACCTTCCTGTAACTTACAGTCAGATGCACCAAGATACTGGATTGTTGTTCTTAACTTAGTAAGATAAGCGATAACTTCGTCTGCTGATCTAATATCCGGTTCAGAAACGATCTCGATAAGAGGCACACCTGAACGATTATAATCTACATATGACACGCCTTCCCACTCATCATGAACAAGCTTTCCTGCATCCTCTTCCATATGAATCTCGTGGATTCTTATTGTCTTTTTCTGTTCCATCTGATAATGTAACATCAACATGACCGTTACGGCAGATTGGAAGATAAAGCTGTGAAATCTGATAATTCTGTGGGTTATCAGGGTAGAAATAATTCTTTCTGTCAAACTTGCAGTCCTGTGTAATTGACAGTTAGTTGCAAGTCCTACTGCCATGCATACTCTACAACCTTCTTATTAAGAACTGGAAGAGAACCTGGCATACCTGTACACACAGGGCAAGTGTGTGTATTAGGTGCTCCACCAAATCTGTTGAGCATCCGCAGAAAATCTTTGTCTTAGTAGCTAATTCAACATGGACTTCAAGTCCGATTACAACTTCATAATCTTTCATACTTATGCCTCCCTCCTATTCAAATCTTCCTCGTGCCTGCTCATAAGCATAGCCCGCACGGATAAGGTTATTCTCTTTAAAGCAGTCACCAATGAGCTGTAAGCCGATTGAAGACCATTCTTGTCCTTGTCCGCATGGAACTGAAAGTCCCGGAAGTCCTGCAAGGTTTACTGAGATAGTGTAGATATCTCCAAGATACATTTTTATTGGGTCTGATAATGATGAGCCAAGCTTTGGCGCTGTTGTAGGAGCAACAGGTCCAAGGGATTACATCATATTTTTGCAAATGCTTCATCAAATGCTTTCTTAATAAGAGCTTTAACTCTTAATGCCTTAAGGTAGTAAGCATCATAATAACCTGAACTTAATACGAAAGAACCAAGCATAATTTCTTCTCTTAACTTCTGCACCGAAGCCCTCTGAACGTGTCTTTTTTTGTACATGTTATGGAGTCCTTCGTATGTCTTTAGTTCTGTATCCGTATTTAACACCATCGAATCTTTCAAGGTTAGAACTTGCCTCTGCTGCCGCAATTGTATAGTAAGTAGGAATTGCATACTCTACAAAGGCTTAAATCAAATTCTTCTACGATTGCGCCCTTGCTCTCAAGAACTTTGGCAGACATTAAGAACAGCCTCCTTAACCTCAGGGTCAAGTCCATCTCCAAAATAATCTCTTGGAATACCAATTCTCATTCCCTTGACATCATCAACTAATGCCTTTGTAAATGAATAATCATCTCTTCCAATTGATGTTGAGTCCTTATCGTCCTTGCCTGCGATTAGCTTCCATGATAGTTGCACAGTCTGTTACATCCTTACATAAAGGTCCAATCTGGTCTAATGATGAGCCGTAAGCAATAAGTCCATAACGTGAAACAGTTCCGTAAGTTGGCTTTAAACCTACAACACCACAGTAAGAAGCCGGCTGTCTGATTGAACCACCTGTATCAGAACCAAGTGCTGCAAAACACTCATTAGCTGCAACTGCCGCAGCAGAGCCACCTGATGAACCACCAGGTACATGCTCAGGATTACGTGGATTCTTAGTTGCACCAAATGCACTTGTCTCAGTTGTAGAGCCCATCGCAAATTCATCCATGTTAGTCTTTCCGATAATTACTGCTCCTGCATTTTCAAGTTTACTACTGCATCTGCTGTGTAGGTTGGAACGAAATTACCAAGTATCTTAGATGAGCATGTAGTAAGCATGCCCTCTGTACACATATTATCTTTGATTGCAAATGGTACTCCGGCTAAAGGTCCTGTAAGCTTACCTGCCTTGATATCCTCATCTGCTTTCTTAGCTGCTGCAAGAGCTTTTTTCCTTGTCAAATGTAACATAACAGTTAAGCTCATCTTCAGATTTTTCAATCTGTGCAATAACAGCTTCCATAGCCTCTGTTGCTGTTGTCTCACCCGCTTTAATCTTAGCAGCCAGTTCAACAGCTGTATAATCTAATAAACTCATATGCGTCCTTTCTATGATTCAACAGTTTTAGGTACAATAAATCCTGATTCATTACATTCAGGTGCATTAGCAAGAGTTGCCTCACTTCCGTCACCATTAGTAACAACGTCTTCTCTCATTACATTATTAACAGGGAACACATGTGACATAGGTTCTACCCCTGTAGTATCAAGCTCTCCGAGCTTGTCAATATAATCAAGCATGCTAGCCATATCCTTCTTGGCAGCTTCCTTCTCTTCATCAGAGAGTTCAAGCTTGGCAAGGATACCTACATACTCAATTGTCTCATCACTAATTACATTAGCCATGTGTGCGTCTCCTTTCGTTGTCGTTATATACGCCTGGAGAAATTGGATAAATCATCACAAGACACGCTTTCGCTACTTGTCGCTCGCAGCGGTAGAAGCGAAATCGGCCACCTCCGTCTGAAAAAGCCAGCTTTCAGACTCCGCCAGCCGATTTTCAGAATACGTAACTGAACGAAGTACAATGA
>VOFK01000723.1_pt1 | contig 33059 bp, 56 predicted proteins | sample 5384121 | NCBI WGS metagenome assembly VOFK01 (sample SAMN12384730, study PRJNA508395) | human gut metagenome | isolation source: healthy gut J | host: Homo sapiens | reverse complement strand
ATAAATCATATGGGTGCATTACGGATTAAACTTTGTTTGGATAACACAACAGGGATGGGATTTACCAATTCAAAAAAAATTAGTATTTCACCCTAACCTTTCCTATACTCTTTTTTCGTGTAATAAATCCATTTCACTGATATTCTATACTCAAAATTCAAAAAATACACAAAAAAAAGGCTGAATTTCAGTAAATTTGGATTACTAAATTTCAACCTCGTTGTATTACTATTTCTCAATGGGATTTAGTTTTACAATTGAGCTTTTTATTTCCAATTAAAAGACATGCCAATTTGACATGCCTTTTTACATATTATTCAGTTTCAATTAATCCGTATCCACCATCATGACGTTTGTAGCAAACGGCAATTTTGTTTGTTTCATCACATCTGTATAAATGAAGAAATCATGTCCTAATAATTCCATCTTCATAATAGCTTCATCTAAACTCATTTCTTTTGGAACGATTGATTTAGTACGAACAACTTCATCATCATCTACTTCTTCATCATTAAATAATTCATGATCTAAGAAAGCTTCGGCAAGTGATTCTTTATTTTTTACGTGTTAAACGTGTTTTTTTGTTCTACAATTTGATCTTCCAATTTATCTACAGCAAGATCGATATCTGCATATAAATCATCGTCTACAACCTCCGCACGAAGAATCGCATAACGCGTTGGGATTGTAACTTCAATTTTTTGTTTTGTAGGATATGTACGAACTAAAACGTTAGCTACATCATCCTCACTAATAATGAAGTACTTTGTTAAAACATCTAATTTTTTATGGATCTTATCTGAGATTCCTTCAGTGACTGTGATGTTTTTTCCTACAATATTGACTTTCATATTATGTACCTCCTATATGATTTCTATTGCTACTTAAATTATAACACTTTTATTTTGTTTTACACTTTTCGACAAGAAATGACAAAAATATAACCAACTTTGCCAAGGAGGTTGACAAGTAAAATGTAACTATTTTCAGAAAATAACTTGCACATTTTCAAGGATTAAGCTATAGTATACACAGGTGATTAACATGAACATTCAATCTACATATTTTTACTTTTACTTTAGATAGCCCCCTAATAGAACCAATCAAAACAGAATGGTATTTTTTATTAGGGCTTTTAAGCATTAATTCAATTCGAACGGTTAATGCTTTTTTGTTACTCACAAATGGAAAGAAGGATATTACTATGATTATTACTTTAAAGAAAAAATGCACCAAAACACGATGTCGACAAATTAATTCACAAATTCGAAGGAATGAATCTTCAAGTCACAATGATCCAAGGCGATAACTACAATGTCTTTGGTTTAGTTGGAGATACAAGTATCGTCGATGAAAAAAGGTTATGGCAAACCCCATTGTATATAACGTACAACGTGTTGCCCAGCCTTATAAATTAGCCAATCGTATGTTCCATCCAGAAGATACCATTGTAGATGTAAATGGAATTAAAATCGGTGGTAAAAAAATTGCCATGATTGCAGGCCCATGTTCCGTAGAGGGTGAAGATCAAATATGTCGTATTGCCAAAGAAGTTAAACAAGCAGGAGCCGATATGTTAAGAGGTGGCGCTTATAAACCAAGAACAAGTCCATACGCTTTCCAAGGTATGGGTACAGCTGGAATCATGGCCATGGTAAAAGCTAGACAAGAAACAAAAACTTCCTATTGTATCTGAACTTATGAGTGCAGAACATTTGGATGAATTCGTTGAAAATGTAGATATCATTCAGATTGGTGCTCGTAATATGCAAAACTTTGACTTATTAAAAGCTGTGGGAAAAACAAAAAAACCAATCTTATTAAAACGCGGTATGAGTGCTACGATTCAAGAATGGATCATGGCGCTGAATATATTATGTCCGAAAGGAAATCCAAATGTCATCTTCTGTGAACGTGGTATTCGTACTTTTGAAACCTATACACGTAATACATTAGATTTAAGTGTTGTACCCATTATTAAAGAAAGAACACACTTACCTATTATCATTGATCCAAGTCATGCAGCTGGAGATTATAAATTAATTGAATCTTTATCTTTAGCCGCTATTGCAGCTGGAGCAGATGGATTGATCATTGAAGTGCATGATGATCCAGAAAATGCATGGAGTGATGGAGCGCAAAGCTTAAAACCTAAACGCTATGCCGAACTTGTTAAAAAAGGTAAAGCCATTGCCAAAGTAGTTGGTAGAGAACTATAAGAAACTGCACACGCAGTTTCTTTTTTATGGTATGCCGGGCATGGCATATATCTAGACAGTGAAAGTCTGTTGTGGGGGTTGTAATCACAGTGGCCAACCACTAGCCAAGACCAAGGGTGTCCATCGTGAGGTGGAATCTGAAAGAAGGTGGAGGCAAAGTTCCGGGTCTGACGTACAGAAATCACGTATGAGGCTCGTAAGAATATGGATGAATGTGCCAAACAACATAAAAATCCTAATGACTGTGGAATATTCAAATGAGTAAACGTGGCAGATATATGGAATGAAAGATATATGACCTTATCCCGGGAGGCCTTGTCGAGGAGAATATCCTAGTAACAACGAACGGCAAGGAGTCAGCGCGGTCGTAGTAGTGAGGAAAGATCTGTAATGGATGTGGAGCGAAGGACCAAACAAATTCAAGGTTATTAATAACGTACAAGATTCCACTGTATGACAAACTCAGAAGATGAGGAAAACTAGAAGCCCAGGAAAGGAAAGGGAAAAGTTAGTACAGAGGATGGCGAAGACGGAGGAGGTAACGAACAGTGTTAAACAAAGATGATACTTTACTAAATGAGCTTTTTAAGCGATGACAATCTTAAGATAGCTAAACAGAGAATAAAGAAAAATAAAGGTGCATCGGGAATCGATGGCATGGAGGTCAAAGAACTTGATGAATACCTTTCTAAACACCTTGATGAAATCAAGGAACAGATTCGAAATAAGAAGTATAGTCCAAAACCGGTTAAAAGGGTAGAAATACCAAAACCGGATGGGGGTGTACGTAACTTAGGTGTACCTACTGTCGTAGATAGATTTGTGCAACAAGCGATTGCACAAGTTCTAACACCAATATATGAACCGAAATTTAGTGAATCTAGCTATGGGTTCAGACCAAACAGATGTTGTGAAATGGCAATTCTAAAAGCCCTGGAATTCATGAATGACGGCTATCAATGGGTCGTGGACATCGATTTGGAAAAAGTTCTTTGACAATGTAAATCATGATAAGATGATTTCACTAATTATGAAGGATGTTAAATGTGGCGAGATAGTTTCATTGATTAATAAATTTCTAAAAAGTGGAATCATGATAGATGATGAATACAAAGAATCGGTTATAGGTACACCTCAAGGTGGAAATCTTAGTCCATTATTGAGCAATATTATGCTTAACCAGTTGGATAAGGAATTAGAGGCTAGAGGATTACGATTCACTAGATATGCGGACGACTGCATCATATTAGTAGGTAGTTCAAAAGTCGCAGACAGAGTCACGAAGAATGTCTCAATATTTATTGAGAGCAAACTTGGCTTAAAAAAAAATATGACAAAGGCTAAAGATTATAAGCCAACTGATGTTAAGTATCTAGGATTTGGTTTCTTTATGGACAAGAATGACGGGTTGTGGAAAGCCAAACCTCATGCAAAATCAGTCGAGAAACTAAAACTTAAACTTAAGAAACTCACTAGTAGAAGATGGTCAATCAGTTTGGATGAGCGTCTTGAGAAGATTAAGAAAACAATCGTGGGATGGACCAACTACTATAAGATTGGTTACTGGAAGGATGTAGCACGAATGGTTGATGCGCATGTAAGATTTAGATTACGAATGTGCATATGGAAACAATGGAAAAAAAGTGAACACCAAGAAGAAAGCCCTGATTAGTCTTGGAGTACCGAAAAAGAGAAGCATGGATGCTTGCGAACAGTCGAAAAAGCTTATGCAAGATGTGCAAGTAGTTTCTTAAATAATGTACTTACAAATAAAAGACTAAAAGAAAGAGGCCTAGTATTCTTACTAGACCAATATGATTTAAAGCACTGTTAATATGAATTTGAACCGCCGTGTGCCGAACGGCTTGCCCGGTGGTGTGAGAGGACGAAAGTTTTATTACTTTCTCCTACTCGATTTACAATGCTTTTGGGTGATACAATGAATAATCCTTATCCTTATTCAAATGACAATAAAAGATACCAAACAATCAATTACTATTTTCGTAATACATACCATCAAAAAGTGGCTAAGATTCCATTAAATGCGGGCTTTACCTGTCCAAATCGCGATGGAACAAAAGGAAGCGGTGGGTGTACTTTCTGTTCCAGTATGGGTTCAGGCGATAGTATTCTATGTTTCGATGATTCATTACAGCAACAATATAAAGAAGGCTTAAAGCGCATGCAAAATAAATGGCCAGATTGTATTGGCTTTGCGTATTTTCAAAGCTACTCCAATACATATGCCCCACTAGAAACCTTAAAAAAAGTATATGATCCATTCTTTAAAGATCCAGACATTCCTGGAGTTGCGATTGCGACACGAGCCGATTGTTTAAGCGATGAAATCGTCGACTATTTAAATAGTCAAGATAAAGAAGTCTGGCTAGAATTAGGTCTTCAAAGTGTACATGAGACTACTATGGAAAAGTGTAATCGAAAACATAGTACACAGATCGTATTTGATTGGATCGATAAATTAAAATCCACAAACATCAAAACATGTGTACATATTATTAATGGTTTACCAAATGAAACAAAATCCGACATGTTAGAAACGGTCAAACAGATTTCTAAACATCCTATAGATGCGATTAAGATCCATATGCTGCATTTAATCGAGGGCACACAAATGGCAAAAGAATATAAAGAACATCCATTTCATATTCTAACCTTAGAAGAATATGTCGATATTGTGGTTGATCAATTGGAGCTTTTACCAAAAGAAATGATTATTGAACGCTTAACGGGTGATGGTATTGCGAAAGATTTGATTGAGCCAAAATGGACAATCAAGAAAACAATTGTGACAAATGAAATTGATAAGTTAATGGTAAAAAGAAATACGTGGCAAGGCAAAAATGTCTAACCACGTATTTTTATTTTATAACATATTTTCAGACTTAACGATTCGACCTGTCCATCCTAAAGATCTAGCCCATTGTTTACTTTCTACAGGATCATCATATGGTCCGTTTTTGTGCCCATGAATTCCCTTTAAGAATTCACAATAACCACCAACACCACCGACATCATCCAAAACATTTAATCCATCCGCATCTATACAATGTACTTCTTTAACAGAATCCACTTCACCAATTTTAGTAATATGAATAGTCCATCCATCTCCATAATCATATTTATAGATCAGAAGCCAGATTCCCCTGCTATATCCATAATAAGTCCAATATCAAGTTTTTCCATAATTTCATTACAACCATATGTACAACTTCTACTAAATTCTTCCATTGTCGCATCACTAGTTTTTGATTATTTTGTTCTCAATAATTCCCTTTCGATAATCCTCAAAAGAAGGGCCAACCATAATTTCATCATCCATACTTTGAACTTGTTCTTGAGCATACTCATATATTTCTTGATATCCACGATATACATATGGATGCGTATACTTTTTTCTTAACCAACTTTTAAAGCTCTGTCCCCCATCATAGTCATCATCCCAATACCAATCTTGAAAATCATCACTTGGAAATCTGAAATAAACACCACACAAATGACTCCAAACACTATATTTATTTCTAGTAATCTCATTAAAAACTTCATTAGTAAATTGATAATGATGTAAATGACTATTTTGCCATCCAAAAAGCTCTTTGTATCGCATAATGAAGATTATGAAGTGGCATATCCATTGGAACTACAAACGTTCTAGAAATACCATTCTTTACATTTCCATATTTCCTTAATACATTCATATCTGCATATACTGTATTTAATTCCAATTTTAATACTAAACTCTTTGTTTCTTTCATAATATAATCATCTCCTTCATTCTTTAAAGAAAACATTGTGTACAACCTGATTTTTAGCAGCAATCTGTTGCCTAGCTCTATAATTTTCACACCGTAACGCATTCAAACTTCTATTTTCTTTGTAGAATATTCGATTTGAATACGGTAGATATGTTGATAAAGTCGCATTAGAAATATTTAATATCTCAGCCACCTCTTCTTGTGTCTTCCCTTCTTTCAACAAAGGCAAAGCGGATTCTGTAATCGGTGAAGTTATTTCATGCATTGTGATCAAGATTTTACGTACTTTCGATCTAGAAAGCTCAAAACGTTTTGAAGTATCCTGAATCGAACACGTATCTCGATATACTTTTACAATTTCTTTAAATAATTTTCTATCCATCTCATCCATGCTCATATCGTATCATAATCAAAAAATATTTAAACACTATCATGTCATTTCGACATGCACATAATTATAACAGACCAGCATTTCAAATACTGGCCATGTGTTTTATTTCAAATTTAAGCAGTAATATCTTTTCTTACCACGACGAATGATCACAAAGTTAGATACATAAGCTTGATTTGCATCAATCACCAATGTTTCATCATTGACTTTGACACCATTTAAGCTAATTGAATTTCCTTTGATCCATTCTCTAGCTTCACGACGACTTGAAGCAATCTTAGCCTCAACTAAAACATCAATTAAAGTCTTTCCAGCTTCTTGATCCACTTTATCCATATTTTTAACGGCATCTAAACGTTGTTGAGAATCTAGATCATTTAATTGACCTCTAAATAAGGCATTTGTGATTTTAAGTGCTGATTCTAAACCTTCTTCACCATGTAAATCACGAACCACTTCTTCAGCTAGTTTCTTTTGTTATTGCTTCACGTCTTCCAGCATCTTCCTTTAAAAGATACTTCTAAAGCATCAATTTCTTCTTTTTGTTAAGAATGTTAATTTCTTTAAATATTCAATAACCTTTGAATCATCTGTATTAAACAAGAATTGGTATAGTTCATAAGGAGATGTCTTTTTTAGGATCCAACCAAACAGTTCCCGTTTCACTCTTACCAAATTTAGTTCCATCTGCCTTTGTGATGAGTGGCATTGTTAAGCCATAACATTTTACATCGGCACCACATTTTTTACGAATCAATTCCAAACCAGAAGTGATATTTCCCCATTGATCCTGTCCACCAATCTGCATTGTACAACCTCTTGTTTGGTAAAGATTTAAGAAGTCTAACGATTGAAGGATCATATATGAAAATTCTGTATAACTGATTCCTGAATCCAAACGTTTTTTTACTGTTTCTTTATTCAGCATATAATTCACATTGAATAATTTTCCATAATCACGTAAGAAATCAATGATTGTGATGTCTTTTGTCCAATCTAAGTTATTTACCATGTCAAAGCCCCATAATTTAGAGATTTGTGCATGTAATGCATCATAATTTGACTTTAATACTTCACTAGTCAACATACTTCTTTCTCCAGTAGCCTTTGGATCACCGATAAATCCAGTCGCTCCACCAACCAACATAATTGGGTGGTGTCCATGTTTTTCTAAACGTTTGGCCATCAACAATGATGAATAGTGTCCAATGTGTAAACTATCTGCTGTTGGATCTGTACCAATATAAAATGTGACTTCCCCATTATTAATTACATCTTCCACTTCTTCACTTGTGACGTTGTCAACTAGACCACGCCATTTCAATTCTTCAAATAATTCCATTTTGCCCTCCCTGAAAATAAAAAAATCGCCCAATAAGGACGATTTGATCGCGGTACCACCTTACTTCATACAAAATATTTTTTTGTATGCACTTAAACCTTTAACGCAGGTATACGTCAAAATTGAAGCTCCAAGGTGTATTCCACAGGTCTATTTGAAACTTTACACCAGCCAGTTTCTCTCTAAGAAATAGATAATCTGTGTACTCTTTCTTATCATAGCGAATTTATTATATCGAATCTAGAAACTAAACTCAACAAATATGTTTTTAAATTGTTATAAATTTTAAAAATGAATGGTTTTACATGGAAGGATAAAGTTTCCGATATACTCGTGTACGATCGCATTAAATCCACGTTTGAAATCAAAAACACCATAACCTTCTTTACCCGGTTCAAAATAACCGCTGATACCATAGAAATTATAGAAGTCATAGCCCTCTTTAATCGCTTCTTGAATCATATGCCAATGAATCGCATAAGGCCCTCTAAAATCTCTTTGTTCATAATTGCTAGAACCAACAAGATATACGATTTCATGACCATATTTAATGAATAAACAACACGCAAGAGGTACTTCTTTTACCATATGTATCTTTTAATTCTTGGATATGCGAAATTTTCTTTTCTAAAGAATCAAGATATGTTTCATCCGTCTTTAAACGCTTTTCCTTTTTCTCATTTCCCGGATTTTTTTCTAAGAAAGCCTTTGTCTTTTCAATACTTGTCAAAGTCGTATTGTATTCTTTCTTGATTTTTTGTTCATATTCATCTAAATCCAAATAAGATAAGAGTGTTTCAACATGATCTTCCCCATAAAATCTATATAAGTTTTTAAAATAATCTAAACTCATGGCTTCAAAAATCTTGTCGTGCACTCGTTTCCTTTTCCATAGAATCTAAAATATGAAGTTGATCCACATTTAATTTTCGAATATGCACATTATACTTTTGGGCCGTTCTTGTATTTCTTCTTGTAGCACTTGAAAATGCATTAAAGATTTCATCACTCGTTTTACCTCTTAAATCAATAGAGGAACAAAAACGACATTCCTTCGATAAATCATATCCTTGCTTTAAAGGAAGTTGTAAAAATCCAGCTGATTTTAAATTATCTACAACATCATAATTATGAAAACCATTCTCGACAACATTTCCATCTTTATCTCTTTGTACAAGATCAATTTCAGGATCTATTTCAAGATAAACTACATTCTTCTTTTTTTAAGATATTGTTTTAAAGAAGAGGTAAACTTTACAAGTTTGTCCTTATCTTTGTAGTCGGCAAGAAATCCTCTTGCGACATAACAATATTTAAAAACTTTCATTAAAGGAAGATACGCAAGCATGCATGTTGCGTATACTTCCTTTTCTTGGCTTGCCTGAATAAATTCAACCGTCCAACCATCATGTTCAAATTTCTTGGCATGAAATGGGGATTGTTGAAATACCGCCGTATCCACTGTATCTAAATATTCGCTATATTGTTGAATATTTATTGTATCGATTCGCATACTTCACCTTCTTAGTTGGCAACAATATTAACAACTTTACCTTTTACAACGATAACTTTACGAATTGTTTTTCCTTCAATTTGACGCTTTACTGTTTCAAGTTCCATAGCCTGTTTTTCTAATTCTTCATTACTTGAACCTACAGCCGCCATAAATTTACCACGAACCTTACCATTTACCTGTACAACACAAGTGATTGTATCTTCCACTAATTTTGCTTCATCATAAGTTGGCCAGGGTTCATACGCAATGGTATCTTCATGACCTAATAATTGCCACATTTCCTCACCAATATGTGGTGTAATACAAGATAACATCTTCACGATACCTTCAGCATATGGCTTTGTAAATGGTTTCTGCTTTATATGCATCATTCACAAAGATCATCATTTGTGAGATTGCTGTATTGAATCCTAATGATTCATAATCTTCTGTAACTTTTTTAACTGTCTGGTTATAGACTTTATCTAATTTACCATCATTTGTATCTGTAACTTTACCAGACTCAATAAATAAACGATAAACACGGTCGATCCATCTTCTAGCACCATCACAACCTGCCATTGACCAAGGCTTACTTTTGTTCTAATGGACCCATAAACATTTCATATAAACGAAGTGTATCAGCTCCATATTTTTTTTAACGATATCTGAAGGATTCACTACAAATTTAGGGATAACGTTTACCCATCTTGATTCCATTTTCACCTAAGATCATACCTTGGTGAACTAATTTTTTTAAATGGTTCTTTACATGCAACAATTCCCTTGTCATATAAGTAGTTGTTCCAAATACGTGAATACATCAAGTGACCTACTGCATGTTCAGGACCACCTACATATAAATCGACTGGCATCCAGTGTTTCAATAATTCTGGATTTCCTAATTGTTCTTTATTTTGAGGATCAATATAACGTAAATAATACCATGAAGATCCTGCAGACCCTGGCATTGTACTTGTTTCACGAACTCCCTTTACACCATTTTGATTGTATTGTTTCCATTCTGTCGCATTTTCAAGTGGCGCTTTTCCATTGTGTCCTTTATAATCTTCAAGTTCAGGTAAGATCAAAGGCAATTCATCATCTGGAAGAACATAGTCTGTACCATCTTCTAAATGCACAATTGGTACAGGTTCTCCCCAATAACGCTGACGTGCAAAGATCCATTCACGGAAACGATAATTCACGGTTTCTTTGGCAATACCCATATCCACCAATTTTTTAGTAATAGCTACTTTTGCCTCTTCAACAGTAAGACCTGTAAATTCTTCTGAGTTGATTAGCTTGCAGCCCTTACCTAAGAAATAATCTTGTTTTCAAAGGCATGCTCACTCACGTCTTGTCCTTCAATAACTTGAATCATATCAATATTGTGGGCAATCGCATATTCAAAGTCACGTTTATCATGACTTGGTACAGCCATGACAGCACCAGTACCATAGTTAGCTAATACGAAATCTCCAATAAAGACTTCCACTTCTCTACCATTCACTGGATTGATTGCCTTGATACCTTCTAAGCGGCAACCAGATTTATTCCTTTATTTAACTCTGTACGATCCATTTCTGATTTCGATACAGTTTCCTGGATATAAGCCTTTTTTTACTTCATCTTGGTTTTTGATTCTTGGCATTAATTCTTGCACTAAATCTCCATCTGGTGCAAGGACCATAAATGTAATACCATAGATAGTTTCGATACATGTTGTAAAGATAGAGAATTTTCCTCCGCCTACGATTTCAAATTGAACTTCAACACCTGTTGATCTTCCAATCCAGTTTCTTTGCATTTCCTTTGTGGATTCAGGCCAATCAATTTCATTCAAACCTTCTAAAAGTCTTTCCGCAAAAGCGCCTGGTCAATACAAAGTTGCTTCATATTTTTACGAATAACTGGATAGCCACCACGTTCACTTTTACCATCAATAACTTCGTCATTTGATAAAACAGTTCCTAATTCTTCACACCAGTTTACTGGCATATCCACATATTTTGCATATCCATCTTTATACAATTGTTTAAAAATCCATTGTGTCCAGTGATAGAAATCTGGATCGGATGTCGCAATCATTTTTGACCAATCATAGTCAAAACCTAATTCTTTTTAATTGATTTGTGAAAGTTTTAATATTTTTTTGTGTAAATCCGTTTGGATTGTTTCCTGTTTGAACAGCATATTGTTCAGCCGGTAAACCAAATGAATCATATCCCATTGGGTGAAGTACATTATAGCCTTGCATACGTTTCATACGTGAAACGATATCTGTAGCTGTATATCCTTCAGGGTGTCCTGCATGAAGTCCGACTCCACTTGGATATGGAAACATATCTAACGCATAAAATTTTGGCTTTGAAAAATCCCAAACATCCGTTTTAAATGTTTCGTGTTCATCCCAATACTTGTGCCATTTCTTTTTTCTACTTCTAAATGATCGTACATATTAGCCTCCTATAAAAAAATAAAAAACGCCCTTTAAATCTAAGGACGTTTGTACGCGGTACCACCTTAGTTCACAATCTTCATTGTGCCCCTTTAACTCTTTATCGCAGAGAATACGGATAACATTACTCATCAGCTCCTTAGCAAGTTCAAAGGTTGTACAATACTAATTCTCACCTACATTAGCTCTCTGTAAATTGCCATTTCCATTTACTACTCTAATTCATCGCTATGCATCAATTTTATCTTGTTTTTTAAGGTTCGTCAATAACAACATCCACGATTGATTTATCATCATAATAAATCTTCATACATACATTATCATATGTACACTCCATATAAGTCGAATAATCTTGAAAATGCACGTGTGTATTCATAATTGTTTCATCCTTTTCTTTGATCAACTCTTCCTTTGTATGACACAACTTAATGCGATTATTACGATAAATCATACTTTTCGCATGATCTACAATTGATAGTTCTAGAATATTTTGACGATTTGCCTTTAAAAGATATACATTTTGAATGGTACTTAATGTTAAAAAGGAAACAATTTGAAGCACAAGAAACAAACAAACCAAACTTGTCCAACTCGCATATCCATTAATAGATTTCAAAGTCATAGATCTTATTCTTCTTTTTTAAACCACAAATAATAACCATCTTCTTTCTTATAAAACAGATATTAAACTAAGAAAAACCGCATAAATACAGTATCTAACGACAAAATAGCAAAAAGAAAATAGGGAAAATTACAACGAAATTACAACAAATGAAAGAGCCTTATGTAACGACTTATACAAAGAAATACAGAGTTATAAGAAATCGACGCTTGAAAAAAGAGCGTCTTTTTCTATGTCGTGAAACGGCACACTATCTCATTTCTGCCTGTTCGTTATCAACGTCTTAGCTCATAGCTTGTCAAGAGCCTGTTGCAACGCAATGCGTCAGCACTCTTTACAAGCTGTGTGATAAGGCGTATCTTCTCAATGGCAGAAATCGAATAATGATAACAAATGAATATATTTTAACGAAAGCATTTTACTTTTACAGTAAGGTGCTTTTTTTGTTTATGATACTTTTCTATATCCATAGCAAAGGAGGATTGATAATAAATGGCAGAGATTTATGGATATGTTCGGGTTTCCAGCATAGACCAGAACGAAGAACGACAGATTGTTGAACTCTCAAAGCGGAACGTGCTTTCTAAGAATATCTACATAGACAAGCAGTCTGGAAAGAGCTTTGAACGTCCACAATATAAAAAGCTCGTCAGAAAGCTAAAACAAGGCGATTTACTTTATATCCTAAGTATTGACCGTTTAGGCAGGAACTATCTTGAAATACAGGAACAATGGCGAATACTGACGAAAGAAAAAAAGGGATTGATATATGCGTCATAGACATGCCCTTACTGGACACCAGAAATGGGAAAGACTTAATGGGTACGTTCATTGCCGACCTTGTGTTACAGATACTATCCTTTGTCGCACAAAATGAACGTGAGAACATCAGAAAAAGACAGGCACAAGGCATAGCGGTGGCAAAGGCAAAAGGAATTAAATTCGGCAGACCAGAAATCACGCTTCCAGAGAATTTCGGAGAGCTTGTCCATGAATGGGAAAAGAAAAGGCTTCCTCTGTCGGAAGTCTTGGAAATATGCAAAATGAGCGAAGCTACATTCTATCGGAAATTAAGGGAATACCGCCTATTACAGCGAAAATAGTCTGTTCTGAACTCTCAAAAGGTACACCTTTTGCAAAAGATATAGAACAGTTAAAATCAGCAAGTATAGCAAAAGAATAACAGCTTTATAGCCGTTCCAACCATGAAAAACATTGAAAAAAAAATGGTATTTTTTTATGCCATACTATCCCGTTTTCGACAGTTATATAACGCAACAATGAGCGCAAACCTTTAGTTTAAAGGTTTACGCTTATGTAGCGCGGTAGTTCGACAGTTGTAAAATCGTAAATATTCCAAATGTCGCTTATGTAGCGCTTTTTTTATGTCAAATTATCTTTTTATTTTGTTGTACGGATGTTGTACGGCGTTGTAATATGTGATATAATAGTTCTATATAAGGAGTATTCCCCATGAAACTTAACTACGACAGAAAATCTAAAGATCCTACCTACTTCATTCAGGTTGGGATTCGCAATGGTAAAAAGGTTACCACAAAGAATGTTGAACGTATTGGTAAACATTCAGAATTATTAAAGATTACAGGTGATCCTTTAGAATATGCCAAACAAAGAGTTAAGGAATATAACGAAAATATAAAGAACAGTAAAGTTGAATATAATATCACTGTAAATTTTGATGACAAGGTCGTCAATCAAGGAAATACTGTTTCTAAATCCACTTGTAAGAATACTGGCTATTTCTATTTGAAAGAACTTTATTCATCTCTTGGAATCTCTGATTTCTTTGATAAAGTATGCAGCGGACGTAAAATAGCTTTCAATCCAAATATGATAAATATGGTTCTTACTTTTTCTCGAATTCTTGATCCAGGAAGCAAGATGCATACTTTAAAGAATCTTACTGGTTTCTATGGTGATTTTGATTTCTCACACCAGGATATCCTTCGCTTCATGGATATACTGGAAGAAAATTATGATGAGTATCTTCTTTTCTCATTTATTTGAATCAAGTAATAAAGTAATCAAAAGGAATACGAATGTATGTTATTTTGACTGCACTAATTTCTATTTTGAAAAAGAATCAGAAGATGAAGACGTCTATGATGAAATCACAGGTGAACTGATCAAAGGACTTTTAAAATATGGTGTATCTAAAGAACATCGTCCAAATCCAATCGTTCAGATGGGACTTTTCATGGATGCCGATGGAATTCCTTTAAGTATGTGTATCAATCCAGGAAGTGACAATGAGTCCCTTTGTGCTGTTCCAGCTGAAAAGAAGATGCTTAAAATGTTTGAGAACAAGGATATCATCTACTGTTCAGATGCCGGACTAGGCTATAATGACACAAGATTATTTAATGACTTTGGTGGAAGAAAGTTTGTAGTAACACAATCCATCAAGAAATTGAACAGTATTCTAAAACAGGCCGTGTTCAATGATTACGATTACCGTTTTTCTCAGGATGGAAAACCTGCATCTTTAGAAACAATGAAGACATTTGATCGCACATTAAAAGAAAACAGAAAGTATTACGATGGATACATCTATAAATCTATACCAGTTGATAAGCTTGTGGAGTTAGGTCTATTCGAAGTCAAACAATACAAGAACGGAAAAACAAAAAGAAGGTAAAATCAAAAGGAAATCTAAAACAACGAATTATCGTAACCTATTCAAGAAAGATGGCCGAATACCAGAAAACAGTACGAAACAGACAGATCGAGCGTGCTAAAAAAAATACTGGCCAACATGGATCCTGACAACTTCAAAAAAGGACCAAACGATGTGACCAGATTTATTAAGAGTGATAAAGAAAAGAAGAATTACTATTTAGATGAGGCTCGTATTGAAGAAGAAGCTAAATATGATGGATTCTACGCTGTTGCCACAAATATATTTGATATGAAGGAAGCAGAAGTTTTGGATATCCAATCAAGAAGATATAAAATCGAAGATTGTTTCCGTGTCTTGAAAACAAATTTCAGCTGCTCAAGACCCGTATATCATCACAAAGAAAACAGAATAAAAGCACACTTCCTTATCTGTTACACAGCTTTATTGATCTATCGATTACTAGAGGTCAAACTAGACAGAAACAAAACACATTTCACAACAGAACAGATCATCGAAACATTGCAGAACATGAATGTGGTTAACTGCTCCGATATGTACTACCAGGCCTGTTACACAGGCTCAGATGTACTGGATTCACTTGAACAACTGTTTGATTTAAAACTGAACCGAAAATACTATCAACCAAAAACATTAAATAGATTTAAAAAAATTTGAAAAATAAAATTCCCATACAACATTTCATAAAAAATACCCAAGGAGCTCTTCCGTTTTCACGATAAATAAAGCTTTCATCTCCTTTACCAAGAAGTAAAACAGTATCACCTTCTTGAGCTGAACTAATAGCCTGATGAATTGCTTCATAACGATCTTGTACATATACATGTAATGTATTTTGAATTCCAGACTTAATTTGATCTGCAATTTCTTTTGGATCTTCATCACGAGGATCATCTTCCGTAACAATAATATAATCACAATATTTATCAGCTAATTCGCCAAATACTTTACGCTTATGTACATCACGTTTACCTGCAGAACCAAATACCGCAATTAAACGATGTCCTGGCATTGTGATATTTCTTCCAAACTGCATCATCTTTTCCATACCATCTGGAGTATGCGCAAAATCAACGATCACATTATATGGTTGGCCACAATCAATACGTTCCATACGACCTTCTACTTGTGCAATATGACTGCATTTTTCAATAATTTTATCTAAATCATAACCCGTTTCATTTAAAGCACACATAGCTGCAAGTAAGTTATATACATTGAAGTTACCCACCAAATTTGTCTTGATTGGATACATATGACCTGAGTATACTAAATCGAATTGTGTACCTTGTGAACTCATCTTAATATTAATAGCACGATAATCCGCTTCTTTATTAATACCATAAGATACAACACGTGCTTTGGAGCAATCTTTTAATGCCTCGTATTTTTCATCATCACGATTTAAAACAGAAACACCATTTTCTTTGACAAGATTTTTAAACAACAAGCTCTTTGCCTCAAAATAATTTTCCATTGTTCCATGAAAATCTAAATGATCATATGTCAAATTGGTAAAGATTGCGCAATCAAATAAAATACCATCCACACGATGTTGAGCTAATCCATGACTTGATACTTCTAATGCGCATGCCTTCATACCCACACGAACCATATCGGCTAGTTTAGATTGTAAAAAAAGTGCATCAGGTGTTGTTAAATTTGGCTGCAATTCAATATCCCCATATTTAATCGCAATGGTACCAATATAACCACAAGGCGTTTTATCATTGATCATGTCACGAATGATATTTGTGATTGTTGATTTTCCATTTGTCCCAGTAACACCATACATTTTTAGTTTATCACTAGGCTTGGCATAGAAAATACGAGCCACCTTATTCATCGCATCATTGACATCTTCCACACGAATATAAACAGCACCAGGTGCCATATTCAATAATTCTTTAGAATGAACAATACATACGGCTCCATTTTTTATGGCAGAATCAATAAAGTCATGACCATCATTCGTAAGGCCAGGTAAACAGAAATAAATATTTCCAGGTCTTACGGTTCTTGAATCAAAACTTAACCCCGTAATATTTACTTTAGGTGCATTTTTAAATAGTTTGCTTAATCGCATACTTAATCCTTCTTTCCATAGTACGTACCATCTTCAATACGTTGCCATTCGATAGTGATTCTACCACTTAATGGTATATCACTCAATATCTTACAAGGATGATATTGATTTGTATAACCTGTATAGTAGCCATCTTGTTGTCTTTCAATCAAAACTTGCACAGGATTAAAACGCTTCATATCTTTTTCTCTACATGCATTTGAAAGTTCAAGCAGTCTTGAAACTCTAGCTTTGGCAATCTTACCATTGATTTCACCCTTCAAAGTACTTGTTTGTTCCATTACGCTTACTATAAGGGAAAACATGGAAGAAGCTTAATTCTAGTTCGGCTAGATTGTTATACGTTGTTTCAAATTCCTCATCACTTTCTTGTACAAATCCAGCAATCACGTCGGTTGATATTGAAATATCTGGAATACAAGAACGAATATAAGCAATTTTTTCTTTAAACTCTTCAATTGTATACGGACGATTCATACGTTTTAATGTTTCGTTACATGCCGATTGTACAGGAATATGTAAATGATGACACATACGAGGATTTTCTTGCATTAACGCAATCAACTCATCACTCACTTCTGTAATTTCGATACTTGAAATACGATAATATACAGATTCTGGAGTATTTTCTAATAAAGCTTTCATTAATTTTGCTAAATCGTATTCTCCATCAAAATATCGACCTGTATGAATACCTGTTAAAACAATTTCTGTATGCCCTTTATCACATAGATCTTTGGCAATTTGAATGACCTGCTCATGATTTAAACTTCGCTCTCGACCACGCGCAAAAGGAATTGCACAATATGAGCAGAATTGATTACAGCCATCTTGTACTTTTAGAAAGGCTCGATGCATCGATTCAAAACAATGTACAGGCATCGCCTCAAAATCTTTAAACTGTGTAACTTCATGAACAACATCAATTTTTTCATGATCCTTTAATGCTTGCTGGATCAAATTCACCAATTCATTCTTTTGTTTAGCCCCAACAATAAGATCTGCATCTAACGCTTTTCTTTCTTCTTCACTTGCACATTGTACAAAACATCCTACCACAACACATAAGGCATTAGGGTTCATACGTTTTGCGTAATGAATCTTTTGACGTGACTTACTAGCTGCCGTATTTGTGACAGTACATGTATTGATGATACAAATATCGCAAGCTTTTTCAGGCGATACTTGTTCATATCCTAGTTTTTCTAATTGACCTGCATAGTATTGCGATTCATACGCATTTACTTTGCAGCCGAGTGTAATAATTGAAAATTTCATTGATTCTTTATCCTTCCACATGATTTTGTATTCAATTGCACTTAATACATAACAAGCTGCTGTTTCCGCTCGTAAAAATATTTTTACCTAAAGAACAATTTTCATAACCAAATTCATTTAATACTTGAATTTCACTTTCCTCAAATCCACCCTCCGGTCCAATACATACAGTAATGGATTTGGGATTCTCTTTTTTAAATAGTGTGCCATATGTTTAGAAGGATCACTCTCCTTCTCATAAGCCACCAAATTACATTCACTTTTATAATTCGACAGTTCCTTTAAAGGAATTAACAGGCTCTAATTCCACCAATGTATTGCGGTTACATTGTTTTGTTGCCGCAAGTAAGATTTCATTCCATCGAGATTGTTTCTTTTCTGCCTTTTTTTCATCCAATTTAACAACCGTATTCTTCGATACAAAAGGAACGATTTTAGTTACACCCAGTTCGCATGCCTTTTGAAGCATCCATTCAAACTTATCTTGTTTAATCAAAGCACAACATAATGTGATCGATTGGTTTTCTTCAAACACATCTACAATGGAATCAATGATTAGAGTGGGTTTATTTTCAACGTGTCCTAAGAAAACACCCGAATTTTTTGTGATGATACGAATCTTTTCTTTTGGTGTTGTACGAAGTACATCAAAAATATGGTGTGCTTGTTTTGTATCTAATTCAATCACATCATGAATCGATAAAACCGCATCTAAATATACTTGTTTCATTACTTGTTTTCGCCTTCCATAGCCAAACGATTTAATTGTTTGATTTCATAAGGTTTTAAACGACGATATTCACCCGCTCTTAAATCTTTAACATCTAAAAACGCAAATTTTACTCTATGCAAGCGACGAACTTCATGGCCCAATGCCAACATCATATTCTTTACCTGATGATTTTTACCTTCAGAAATTGTAAGCTCAAACTGCGTACGATTACGCGTTAAATCTTTTGGAGCACAAACACTTTAGCCGGCTGGTATTTTTCTGTTTTTGTCTTTAAACCTTTTCTTAATTGTTTGATATCATCTTCACTCAAGACACCTTTGAAGATTAACAACATAAGTTTTTTCTAAATGATAACGAGGATGAATCATATGGTTACAAAATTCACCATCATTTGTCAATAATAAAACGCCACTTGTGTCATAATCTAAACGTCCTACAGAGAAGATTCTTTCGTTTTTAGGCATGTAGTCTAGTACCGTTTTTCTTCCCTTATCATCACTACTTGTACATAGACAACCTTTTAGGTTTATTCATGATGTAATAGACTTTTTCTTCTTTTAGAAATCATATTGCCATTGACTTCGATGATATCTTGTTTTGATACTTTTTTGTACCTAATACATCACAAATTTCACCATTCACTTTGACTTTTCCATCTAAAAATCAATTCTTCTGCTTTTCTTCTTGAACAAATACCCGCTTGGGCAATTACTTTTTTGTAGTCTTTCCATTTTCTATTCTCCTTCAAATAATTCTTCATTATTGTTTTTTGTTTGTGGTAATTCCGGTAATTCTTTTTTTAAATCCTCTAACTGAAAAGCATCTAAAAATTCATCCGTTACACGATATAATAAAGGTTTTCCAATCGCATCCAAACGTTCTTTAGCTTCAATCAAGCCACGCGCCACTAATTTTTTTAACATCATTTCACAATTGACACCACGAATCTCTTCGATTTCTATACGAGTAATTGGTTGTTTATAGGCAATGATAGCCAAAAGTTTCCATAGCCGCTTGTGATAGTGTGGGTTGTTTATATTCTTCAAATAATTGTTTTCCATAAGGATATACAAATTCTTTTGTGACGAATTTAAATCGATTTGCATATTCTACAAGTTCAATCCCTCTACTGTTGCTGCTATACTCTTCTTTTAGTGTATCTAGTAAAACGCGGATATCATCCATTTCTAAGTTTTTAAGACCAAGCATCATTTGATCTATACTTAAACCTTCTTCTCCACTTAAAAAGAGTAAGCCTTCTAATATTGCCTTCGCATTATCCATATCTACAAATCCTCTCTTGCGACCCATATCATTTGGGTTTCATCAATGGAATATGTCATCCATTTTTCATGTATTAAGTCAAGTATCGATAAAAAAGTAACGATCACCATATGTAAGTTTGTACAATCGCTACAAAGATCTTTAAAAGATATCGATCCATTTATATGTTTCATTCTTTCTTTGATTTGAATGGCTCTTTTCTTCTAAAGACAATTCTTTGATTGTCACCTTAGTTTCATAAGGCTGTAAAAAGTTCCATACGTACAATACAATGGCACATAGCCTTCATTAAATCATAAGGAGATTGATTTTCTAAAGTATCACTTTCAACGGGAATCTTCCATTCTTCGACTAAGCTGGAAACTGGACGAGAAAAATGGAGTTGTCTTTGATCATAACCATCTTTTAAAGCAAGACTTACTACCTTATATCTTTGATACTCCAATAAACGAGCTACCAATTGATCACGTTGATCTTCTTCATATTCTTCTATGACCTCAACGGTTTCTCTTGGCAAAAAGTTTTTTCGACTTATATGCGATAAGACTAGCTAGTTCCGATAAATATTCACTGGCCACTTCCAAATGCATATTTTGCATGGCATGAATATATTCAATATATTGCGTTGCCAAAATATTCATATCCAAGTCAAAAAAGATCTAATTTATTTTCTTTGATTAAATGCAAAGATCAAATCCAAAGGACCTTCAAACTGATCTAATGTTATTAAAAAATCCATACTATCACCCATAGTACTCATTATAACAAATTTTAAAAAGCTTTTTCATCCTTTACGACTAATGTTAAAATAAGGAAACAGGAGGTTAGTCATGCGTAGAGCCATTCTCTTTTTAGTTTTTGCACTATTTTTTTGGCGATGGTCATCCAGCCAAATCTTAATAAACAAATCAAAGAAAAATCAAAAATCGATGTTCCCGAACAAACAGAATCGACCATTATTACCAATGATACGGTTTCAAATTCGCGTTGTAAATCAAAAAGCAATCATTTGTATTGATGCAAGTCATGGAGGAAGTGATAGTGGATATACAAGCGATGGGCATACTAGTGAAAAAAGATCTAAATTTGGTTATAGCCAAAAAGATTGGGGAATCCCTTTCGAGTGTTGGCTACAATGTAGTCTATACAAGAAATGATGATTCCACACTTTCTACAGAAGAAAGAATCACTTCTATTAACTCCCAAAAAGGCAAATTATTTAATTTCGATTCAAATGAATTCAAGTTCAGATTCTTTATCAAAGGGATATTCTATTTTCACACAACCCAACGATAAGATGATTCAATTGGCTAAAAACCTATCCAATACAATGAACGCAATCAACCTATCGCAATTTGAAGGTATTGATTCCGACCATTATGAAAACTTCCCTATTTTATATGATAGTCAAATTCCGGCTATCCTTTTAGAACTTGGATATTTAAGTAATAGTGATGACTATACAAAATTAGTGGATGAAACTTTCCAACAAAAAATAGCGGATGCCATAACGGAAAGCTTCTTAGCTAAAATCAATTAACACTCTTAGGAGTGTTTTTTTGTGCTATAATCTTAACGAAAAAGAGGTATTGTATGGAAGAAAAATTGATCTATAAAGGTATTATCTTTGATTTAGTTCAAAAGAATGTAAAAATCAAAGATAAAATGTATAAACGAGACATCATTCGACATCCAGGAGGTGTGGGTGTCATTTGTATCATCGATGGCAAGATCTTACTTGTACGACAAGAGCGTCCGGCAATTGGTAAAGAAACACTTGAAATTCCTGCAGGTAAACTCGAATATGGTGAAGATCCCATGGAATGCGGACTTCGTGAACTAAACGAAGAAAACAGGCATGGCCTGTGATCAATTAGAACTATTATTAAGTTTTGTATCAACTCCAGGCTTTTGTGATGAAAGAATTTGGATCTATAAAAGCCATTCATCCAAGAATGGCCGATGTTAAACTTTCTTTAGATGAAGATGAGGAAATTGATACTCTATGGTTGGATTTAGAAACGGCTTATGAATATACGAGAAATGGAAAAAAATTGATGATGGAAAGACTGTCATTGCGATTAGTCAAATGATGGCAGAAAGGAAATAAGATTATGAATTTTGTGGTGATTTCACCAAACTATCCAGAAAGTTACTGGATGTTTTGTAGGGGGTTAAAAGAAAATGGGGCTAAAGTATTGGCTATCGTAGATACTCCTTACAATCAATTAAAACAAGAATTAAAAGAATATTGTGATGAAATCTATGTTGTGAAAAAGCTTCCATGACTATGATGAAATGATTAAGGCATGTGGCTATTTTTACATTTAAATATGGAAAAAATCGACTGGATTGAATCAATAATGAAGCTTGGCTTGATTTAGATGCACGTCTTCGTGATGATTTTAATGTAAAAACAGGTTTATCATTAGAAAGAATCGAAGAACTTCAATCGAAGTCACAAATGAAAAAATATTATAAAGAAGCCAACGTACCAGTAGCTGATTATAAAGTATTACATACACTTCAGGATGGCTTAGATTTCGCGGATAAAGTGGGATATCCACTTGTTATGAAGCCAGATCATGGTGTAGGTGCAAGTATGACTTATAAAATCATGAATGCCGAACAATTAGAATCTGTTTATATGCAGACAAAAGATCATGTTATGATTTTAGAACAATATATTGATGGAGATGTTTTTACATTAGATGGGATTTGCGATGAAAACGGAGATATTCGCTATCTAAATAGTTTAGAATATGTTGGTAACTGCATGGATTCTGTGCTTTATCAACAAAGTATTGGATGCTTCACAACACTTGAAATCAGTGATGAATGTCGTGATATTGTTCAAAGAACGATTCATGCCTTTAAAATCAAGAATCGTTTCTTCCATTGCGAATTCTTCCGTTTAAACCATGATGTACAAGGATTAGGTGAAAAGAGGCCGTATCTTTGGCTTAGAAGTTAACTTCAGACCTCCAGGAGGATTCTGCCCCTGATTTAATGAATTATGCAGGTGAACTCGATGTATATCGTTTATGGGCTGAAGTTATCTTAAAACAACAAGCATCTTATTCAAAACTTAGAAGATATTCTGCAGGTTTTGTGGGTAGAAGAAATTCCATCAAATATCGTTATACAGTGAAAGAAATTCAAGACATGTTTAAAGAAGAATTAATTGATGTCTTATATCTTCCAGAAAGCCATTGCGGCTGCCATGGGTGATGTTGCGATTGTTGCCAAATTTACAAGCCCTTCAAGACGAGATGAGTTCTTCAAGGTTGCCTTAAAAAGAAAAGGATCGATTATGATAGTTGAAAAAGAACTTTTCATGTCGAAATTAAATGAAAAGAGAAAAATCTTTATTTATTTACCTGAAGATTATGATACGAGCAATAAACAATATCCTGTTTTATATGCGTTTGATGGTCATAATATCTTTTTAGATGCCTATGCCACATATGGTAAGGCCATTCATATTCAAGAGCATATTGAAAAGCTCAATATAGATTTAATTGTCGTTGGACAAGAATGTAGCCATATCGGAAACAATCGGTTAAAAGAATATGCACCCTACCCTTTCTATGATCCTGAATACGGATCATTTGAAGGTTTAGGTGATGCTACAATGGACTTTTTTGTGAATGAATTAAAACCTTATATTGATCAAAATTACAGAACCAAAAAGACAAGAAAAAATACATTTATCGGTGGAAGTAGTTGCGGAGGTCTAATGGCCTTATATGCCGCTTATACCTATTCCAACATCTATTCAAAAGCCATTGTGATATCTCCTTATGTCTTAGAGAGTATGGATGCGATTTTGAAAGATATTCATCATAAAAACATTCAAAAAAATACTTCAATCTATTTATCTTGGGGTTCAAATGAAGCAAGCCTAATGCATGAATTTGTCTGGCAAACTAAGGCTTGTACTGAAATTGGTAATTCTCTATCAAAAAAAGGAGTCAAAGTCTTATATAATGTGATTCCAGAAGGAAGACATTGTGAGGAAGACTGGGAAAAAAGAATGTGATACATTCCTTCCGTTTTTAGTGCAATGAACCGGGATGTAGTGATTTCAAAGCTTGAAACAAAAGCAAAGCGAAAGATTGTGATTAGTGATATTCATGGAAATTTAGATCTATATCAAGCGCTCTTACACCAGATTGATTATAAACCGGGTGTAGATTGTTTAATTCTTTTAGGTGATTTAATTGAAAAAGGAAAAAGAAATCTAGATACTCTTCATTACATTATGCATCAAGTTCAAACGGAAGATGTACATTGTATCATGGGCAATTGTGATTTCATTGCCAAAAATGTTCTTTACTCCTATCGTTTGGATTTCTTAAAGCATGTTCTTGGATTTAGAAAAGCAAGTTTGATTCATGAAATGGCTAAAAGTCTAAATATTGAAATCAATGAAAATAGTAATATGTCCCAAATTTGTCAAATCTTACGCAAACATTATTTAGATGAACTTTGTTTCTTAAACGATTTACCCCATGTATTAGAAGATGATGAACATATTTATGTGCATGCAGGTATTGAAAGTAATGAAAATTATGGAACGGATTTTAAACAAGTCATGACACACGCCTTCTTTTTAGAAACAAATCAAGTATTCAAAAAGAATATCATTGTTGGACATATGCCGGTGACAGAATATTGTAGTCATATTGCCTCTTTTGATCCCATTTATGATGTAAAACATAACATTTATAGTATTGATGGTGGAAACATTGTTAAATTTGGCGGTCAATTAAATGCTCTTATATTTGAAAAGAATATTGTTAAAGTTGAACGATGTGATTTTCTTAAAGAAAGAAAAGTCATTCAAGATGTAGATTATCATACACAAATTCCCTTCTTCATAACTTTTAATCATGGTAATATTCAAATTCTAGAACGAAATTCAATACAATCGAAAGTATATTGTCCTTACAATAATCGTACTTTCTGGGTTGAAAATGAATTCGTGACAAAAGATATGAAAGCTTATGATTATACAAATTATGAGATTCCATTAAAAAAAGGCGATACCGTAAAAGAGGTATTCGCCTATCAAGATAAAGTTCAAATCAAAAAGAATGGTATACTAGGCTGGACCTATCGTTCAAACCTAGAATGATACTATTCTTTTTTTACGCTAGCTTCTGATAAGTAAGTGAATAAAGCATTAACTTCATCTTCCGTTGTATGAAAACTAGTCACAAAACGAATGACATAATGATCGTCGTACATTTTTCCCAGATTTCAAAATCAATATTTTCACTTAAGAATTGGTATTGTTCTTTTGTGACATTGACAAAAATCTGATTTGTATCACTCTTCATAAATAAAGCATAGCCTAAATCTTGAAGTCTTGATTGAATCTTTTGAGCCAATGCGACTGAATGTTTAGCATAATCAAAGAAAGCATCATGTTCAAATAATCCTAAAAATTGAATTCCAAGCAACCATCCTTTGGCAAGCATAGCTCCATTTTGTTTCATCACAAAGCGGAAATATGGTTTTAATTCAGGATTTGAGATGACAACGGCCTCTCCTATTAGAGCACCATTTTTCGTACCACCAATATAGAATACATCACAAAGATTGGCTAAATCATTTAATGTATAATCCACTGTCGATAAAAGCAACACCAAGTCTTGCCCCATCCATCATTAAGTATAGACCTAATTCATCACAAACAGCACGAATTTCTTTTAATTCCTCAAATGTATAGACGGTTTCCATATTCTGTGGCATTTGAAATATAAAACCATTTTTGGATAAACCATATGTTCATACGAAAGCATGTGAGTATCAAACACTTTACGAATATCACTCGGATTGATCTTTCCAGCATAATTATTGACAGGAATCACTTTATGTCCAGTCGCTTCAATCGCACCTGTTTCATGCGTAGCAATATGTCCTGTATCACAACTGATGACAGCTTCAAAAGGTTTTAAACATGCTTTTGATGATTGTTTGATTCGTGATGGTTCCACCTACAATAAAGTGAACGTCCACATCATAATCCGGAATATGTTTTTTATAGCTTCCTTTGCACGTTGGCAAATTTCATCCATACCATATCCAGTAAAAGAATGACCATTTGTCGTATTCATATATTCCATAATTTCTGGAATACAGCCTTGGCCATAATCATTTCTAAAAAATAACATTTTTATCAACTCCCAAAATCATTGTAACACAAAAAACAGGTCATTTGACCTGTTTTTACATGATTTATTCTTCTTTTAATCCCATAACTTCGTCTGTAAATAGACGTGCATCCATAAGTTTTAAGTCTTCAGCAATATATGGTTTGAATTCCATTTGATCTAATACATCTTTTTGTAAATCTACACCTGGAGCGATTTCAATCAATGTTAATTTACCATCAATTAACTTAAATACGGCACGCTCAGTAATATATAAGACTTTTTGACCTGTTTCATTCGCATAATCAGCTGAGAAAGTAACTTGTTCAATGTGATTTTTAAATTTCTTGATTTGACCTTCTTGATCAATTGTCAATTTACCATTTCCAACTGTTTCTTTTAAACCTTTAGCTGTAAATGTTCCACAATAAACAACGACCGGTGAAGTTTGTGTGATATTAATAAATCCACCACATCCTGCAATTTTTGGTCCAAAACGAGAAACGTTGATATCACCTTTTTGATCACATTCTGCAAGTCCTAAGAAGGCTTGATCTAATCCACCACCATCATAGAAGTCAAACTGATATGTTTGATCAATGATTGCATCTGGGTTAGTACAAGCACCAAAGGCAGTCCCATTCATTGGAACACCACCGATTCCTCCAGCTTCAACTGTCATTTTAAGTCCTGGAAGTCCTTCTTCATTGGCAACATTTGCGATACCTTCTGGCATACCAATTCCTAAGTTGATAACAGCTGATGGATCCAATTCCATAGCAGCACGACGACAAACAACTTTACGTGCGTTTAATGGCATTGGTTCAATTGAATCAACTGGTACACGAATTTCTCCACAGAATGATGGGTTGTATGGATCTGAATACGTTTGCCAATGGTTTTCAGGTTGTGCAACAACGATCGCATCCACATAAATTCCTGGAATCTTAACATCCATTGGTTTTAATGATCCTCGTTCTACAATTTTTTCAACCTGTAGAATAACTTTACCACCACTGTTTTTAACAGCTTGCGCAATACTGATTGAATCTAGAGTTGCTGCTTCTTTTACACATTGAGCAGTTTCCATCTTCATCCGCATATGTACCACGAATCAATGCAATATCTAATGGGAATGATTTATAACGTAACCATTCTTGTCCATCCATATTGATCAATTCAACTAAATCTTCTTTAGTGCGTTCATTCATTTTCGCACCTTCTAGACGAGGGTCGATAAATGTTTTCAAACCAATTTTTGTGATAACACCTGGACGGTGTCCTGCAATTTCACGGAACATCAAACTGATTGTTCCTAAAGGTAAGTTATAGCCTTCAACTTTGTTTTCAAAAACTAATTTTTGGAAAGTAGGAATCAATCCCCAGTGTCCACCAATGATTCTTTTTAACAATCCTTCATGACCCATATGGTTCAATCCTAAATCTGGTGTACCATCTCCTACACCGGCAGAGAACATAACGGTTAAATCTCTAGGATGTCCTGTTTTTAAGAAACTATTTTCAATAGCAACACTAAGTTCTTGAGGGTGACCCATTCCAATAAATCCACCAACACCAATTTTTGTCGCCATCTTTGATTAAACTGATGGCTTCTTGGGCTGACATTACTTTTTGACATTTAAATCATCCTTTCAAATAAATTATTTGTTTTTAAATTCTTTTTCTCTTTTTACTTTGTTTACGAAGCATTCCATACCATATGTTTGGTCTTCAGTAGCAAAGCAATCAGAGAAATCTTTTACTTCGATAGCGATAGCTGAATCCATATCTGTTTGAAGTCCAGCATTGATAGCTTTTTTAGATTGTGCAACAGCGATTGGAGCATTTTTGCAGATTCCATTAGCCATTTTTAATGCAGTAGCCATTAATTCTTCTTGAGGAACAACAGCATTTACTAATCCAATAGCCAATGCTTTGTCGGCTTTGATGTTACGAGCTGTAAAGATCATTTCTTTAGCGATTCCAGCAGGTACTAAACGTGCTAAACGTTGAGTTCCACCAAAGCCTGAGTAATTCCTAAACCTACTTCTGGTTGTCCAAAAATAGCATTTTCACTAGCGATACGAATGTCGCAAGCCATACTTAATTCGCATCCTCCACCTAATGCAAAACCATTTACGGCAGCAATTACTGGGCAGTGCAAAGTTTCAATTTGACGGAAGATCTTGTTTCCATAAGCTCCATATTCAGCCGCTTCTTCAACCGTTTTATCTTTCATTTCAGCAATATCTGCACCAGCAACGAAAGATTTGCTTCCAGCACCTGTGATAACTACACAATATGTGTCTTTGTCAGCTGAAACGGTGTTAACAGCTTCTTCTAAATCATTTAAAACAGCTGTTGATAATGCATTTAATGCTTTTTCACGATTGATTGTGATAATTGAAACGTGACCTTGTTTTTCTAATAATACGTTTTCCATGATTTTTCTCCTCTAATATTTAAATAAAAAAGTGAAACAACGAGTGTTTCACTTTAGTTATTTCACTAGTTGTAGCTGTAGAATCCTTGTTTAGTTTTTTGACCTAATTTTCCAGCACGAACCATTTTCTTTAATAATGTACATGGACGATATTTAGGATCTCCTGTTTCAGTATATAATACTTCCATTACATCTAAAACAATGTCCAATCCAATTAAGTCACCTAAAGCCAATGGTCCCATTGGGTGGTTAGCTCCAAGTTTCATAGCTGTATCGATATCTTCAACACTTGCTAATCCTTCTTGGTAAATGAAGCAAGCTTCATTGATCATTGGAATCAAGATACGGTTAACTACGAATCCAGGTCCTTCAGCAACTTCTACTGGAGTTTTTCCTAATGATTTAGAGCATTCGATGATAGCTTCTTTTGTTTCAACTGGCGTATTTTCACCAGAGATAACTTCAACTAATTTCATACGATCAGCTGGGTTGAAGAAGTGCATACCGATAACGTTATGTTTGATTCCGTTAGCAATTTCAGTAACACTTAAACTTGAAGTGTTTGTTCCGAAAATGCAGTCTTCTTTACAGATTTCATCTAAAGTCTTGAATAAGTCTTTTTTGATTTCCATTTTTTCAAGAACAGCTTCAACGATTAAATCGCAATCCGCTAAATCTTTGTATTCACCAGCAGTTAAGTTAGCTTTGATACCTTCAGCTTTTTCAGCAGTAATTTTTCACGAGATACTAATTTATCTAATTTCGCACCAATTTTGTTGATACCATTTTGTGCCCATTCGATTTTAATATCACATACAGTTACATTGTATCCAGCTGTAGCAAATGCATTGGCAATACCTTGCCCCATTGTTCCAGCACCAATAACACCTACATTTTTCATTTTAAATATGCTCCTTTTTATTATTCAGCTTTTGCAGCTTTAATTGATTCAACTAATAAAGGTAATACAGTTGCACAATCTCCAACGAATCCCATGTTAGAAATATTGAAGATTTCTGCTTGAGGATCACGGTTGATAGAGATGATTAAATCTGATTTATCCATACCAGCACAGTGTTGTACAGCTCCAGAAATACCACAAGCGATATATAATGAAGGACGTACAGTCTTACCTGTTTGACCTACTTGACGATCTTTTGTCTAAGAATCCATCTTCAACAACAGCACGTGTACAGCAAACTACACCACCTAATTCGTCAGCTACTTTTTGTGAAGTACATCTAAGCAATTTTCAGCACCACGACCAGCACCTACTAAAAATATTAGCTTTTTGTGATATCTACATCAGCTTTTTACTTTTTTTCGATTACTTTTTCTACAAATACTTGAGGATCTGTAGTTGTCCATGATGGAGTAAATTCTTCAACTTCACCAGTACGAGTTGTATCTGTTGGAGCCAATTCGAATACTTTTGGTCTGATTGTAGCCATTTGTGGACGAGTGTCTTTACATACGATTGTACCAAATAAGTTACCACCGAATGTTGGACGAGTTACGTCTAATAATGATTCACCAGTTTCTTTAGCATATTCTAAGTCAACTTCAATTTTTGTAGCATCTGCAGTTAAACCAACATTTAAACGAGCAGCTACACGTTAGGTGCTAAGTCACGTCCTAATGGAGTTGCACCAGTTAACATTGAATCTGGTTTGTGAGCTAAAACAACTTGTGTTAAAGCATCAGCATAGAATTGAGTTGAATAGTCTTTTTAACAAAGCATCATCAACAACGATTACTTTGTCAGCTCCATGACTAATAACTTCTTGAGCTTTTTCTTTTACATTTTCTCCAAGCAATACACCAACTACTTTGTATCCAAATTCAGGGATAGAAGCAACTAGTTTTCTTGCTTCTGAAATAAGTTCATAACTTACTTCTGCAATGTTTCCGTTTTCTTGTTCAACGAAAACGAAGATATCTTTATATTCTTCAAATCGAGCCATTCTACTTCATCCTCCCTACTTTGTAATGATTTGCTTTTCTTTCAAAGTCTTAGCAATCATATCTGCAGTTTCCTGCTCAGACAATGTGAATACTTCTGTTTTGTCAGTAACATCTTTTGTGAAAGTAGTTTTAACGGATGTAGGAGAACCTTTGAATGAAACCAACTGTTTCAGGATCGATTCCTAATTCAGCATTTGTTAAAACTTCAATCTTGTCTTCTTTACATAAGTCAACGATGTTGTCACATTGCATGTAACGAGGTTTGTTCATTCCTGATAATGTTGTGATAACACATGGTAACTTAGCTGTTACGATTTGTTCAACATCTTCTAATGAACGTTTAACAGTGATAGAATCTTCTTTTACTTCTAAGATTTCATCTACATAAGTAACTTGAGGAATATCCAAACGTTCTGCAGTTTGAGGTCCTACCTGAGCAGTATCACCATCGATAGCTTGACGACCAGCGATAACTAAGTCGAATCCTACTTTTTTTCAAAAAGGCAGGCTAAAGCGATACTTGTAGCACATGTATCAGATCCACCTAATACACGGTCTGTTAATAAAACACCTTTGTCAGCACCCATAGCTACACCTTCTTTTAACATTTCAGCAGCTTTAGGTAATCCCATTGTCATTACAACAACTTCAGTGTCAGGGTTTTTGTCTTTTAATTCCAATGCAGCTTCAAACCAGCTAAATCATCTGGGTTTGTGATTGCAGGAACTCCGTCACGAATTAACGCACCAGTTTTTTTTTTATCAACTGTAATTTCAGTTGAATCCGGAACTTGTTTTTCTAAAACAACAATTTTCATTTTTCAACACCAATTCCTTTCTTACTTCAACATAGCGCCAGAGATGACCATACGTTGTACTTCTGAAGTACCTTCGTAGATTTCAGTGATCTTAGCATCTCTAAACATTCTTTCTACTGGTAAATCACGAGTATATCCGTATCCACCTAATAATTGGATAGCTTTTTGTTGTAATTTCCATAGCTGTTTCAGCAGCAAATAATTTTGCTTCAGCTGCTAATTGAGTATAAGGACGACCTTCTTGTTTAGCAGTAGCTGCAGAATATACTAACCAACGAGCTGCATCTGTTTTAGTTTGCATATCAGCTAATTGGAATTGAGTGTTTTGGAATTTAGCAATTGGACGACCAAATTGTTTACGTTGTTTTACGTAAGCAACGGCTTCATCGATTGCACCTTGAGCAATTCCTAATGCTTGGCAGCGATACCAATACATGTCCACCATCAAGTGTCTGCATGGCAATCTTGAATCCCATACCTTCTTTTCTCTAATAAGTTTTCTTTTGGAATACGTACATTATTGAAAATTAATTCACATGTAGCAGATCCACGAATACCTAATTTCTTTTTCGTGAAGACCGAATGTGAATCCTGGAGTTCCTTTTTTTCAAGAATGAAAGCAGAAATTCCACGAGTTCCTTTTTGTTTTGTCTGTCATGGCAAAAATTACATATACATCGGCTTCTCCAGCATTTGTAATGAAGATTTTTGTACCATTGATAACATATTCGTCACCATCTAATACAGCTGTAGTTTGTTGTCCAGTCCGCATCTGTACCAGCGTTTGGTTCAGTTAAACCAAATGCACCAATTTCTTACCTGTACATAAATCTGTTAAGAATCTTTGTTTTTGTTCTTCAGTACCAAATTGAGCGATTGGCCAAGTACCTAATGAAGTGTGAGCTGATAAAACTACACCACTTGTTGCACATGTTTTAGACAATTCTTCGATTGCTAAAATATAGCATAAATAATCTGCGCCAGCTCCTCCGTATTCACGTGAATAAGGAATACCAAGCATTTTTGCTTGACGCATCACTTCTACAGATTCCTTAGGGAATCTTTCGTTTTCGTCAACATCCGCTGCGTTTTCTTTTACTTCGTTTTTGCGCAACTTCTCTGAACAACTTTTGCATCATTAATTGTTGTTCTGTTAAATTGAAATCCATAAATGAAGTTCTCCTTTTCCAGTTTCTTGAACTATTCGAATTAGGACATCGATAGCATGAGAAAGTATGTTAAACTTTTCACACAGTCATATTCTACATACTTTTTTGAACCTCGTCAATGATTTTGTTAATATTTTACGAGTTTTTTGATAATGATCAAA
>VOFK01003753.1_pt1 | contig 33086 bp, 52 predicted proteins | sample 5384121 | NCBI WGS metagenome assembly VOFK01 (sample SAMN12384730, study PRJNA508395) | human gut metagenome | isolation source: healthy gut J | host: Homo sapiens | reverse complement strand
CGGTAGTAAGCACCGTTTCAGTTACGTATTGCTGCGCTGCACTTCTCCGTTCACAGACACCGCGGGTTGTTGATTCGACAAGGTAGTGCTTTCCAATTCCGACAGGATCGATCGCGCTGGAGCGGACTGGGTAGCCAACTGACGAGCACTTTTACCTTTGCGCGGTTGTGGGCGAGTTCAGTTTGTCGGTTTCCAGCTCCGCGCCCGCAGCAGCTGTCACCGCGGCAGCACTACGGCGGCATGAGCTGGGCCGACTTCCATTATTACTCGGTACAGCGTGGTATGCAGCGAATTGACGCGCTGATGCACTCCCAGCATCGCCAACACTCAGCTACCGCCGCCTGTGGCTTGCGTCGCGGGCAATGGGCTGCAATGCGGCGCGGGCCAGCTTACTAACAACCGTATCACCGGCGGTACCGCTTCACGCGGCATGACCGATACGATCGGTTATGAAAGAGGCGCACGCCATCAGCCCGAAACGTGACGAACTCGCTTTGTGGACAACATGGTCCACCAGTACGCGCTAATCGGGGCGAGATGACTACGGCGGTGTTACTGTCACGCAGGTGAACAATATCTGTTGTCTTGGCTACGAGGATATCTACGGTCATAAAGTATGACATGATGGACGGTGTTGACCTTCCTAATGACAGCGGCAACGCGCGACAAGTGGCGCATCTGGATGCCTGACGGCACGACCCGCATGGTGAAAGGAGGCAACAAGCTCAGGCGTATGGATAACGGCCGTTGCATGGCGAAGTACATGGACGTGGTTCCGGTGGGCTCCGTTTCGGGTTCTTCCTCGACGCATTATTGCGATATGTACTACATATCCATACCGCAAGCTAGCCACGTAATGGTCTATCATTAGCGGCACTGGCGGCGCGCGATGGCGGTGTTTCGGTGTCGCAGTGCAGCGACACGATTCCTCGCATACGAGGCACGAGCAGCCGTTTCTCGTCTGGCCTTCCGCGGCTCGTCTAAGCAGCAAGCGTCGCTGCGTTCAAGTCGATAAACGAGGTGGCATGACGGCTGCGTAAAGCGTCAAAGCGGGACGAAGCGACAAAACGTCGGTGTTCCCGGGCGTGGAAAAATATTTCTTTGGGCGTCAGCCGTTAAAAATTAAAGGTGGCGCTTCCCCATAAGCCGTGTGGTTTATCGTGAAGCAGCAACAACGCAGACGAATAGCGGTGTCTCGATGTCGAATGCGAACAACGATTTCTCGAACCGAACACGAACGTCGGTTTCTCGTCTGAACAACAAATCTGAAAAGCGAATTTTAATCGGCGTACAACACCGGGACTTGTCCCTACCGTGGTGCCGAGGGAAGCAAGCCTCAGTAACAGCAGCCTTTCGAGGCTGGAAAACTGAAAATAGAGTGTCGGGTAGCTCTGGTAGGCCGGAAAACGGTTCGAAGAAGCCGGGCCCGGGATTGAAGGCCCCGTATTAAAAACAAGAAAAGGTATTTAGCAGAGGTTGATATCATCGAGGAGATTGTGGAGCCTTCAAAGCATGGAGGCCTCGTTCGGCAGATCCTTCGCGGCTTGAGAAACGTAAACACCAGCCGCCAGGGTGCTATCTGCTTGCACATAAGCCGAGGTATTGAAGCCAAATTGCATCCGGCACTTTCACGCGTGAAGAGACTACCGTGAAGCGTGAGATTGTGGAGGGCAGGAAACTACGCGGTTCAGGTGATCCCGATGAAGGATCGTATTGCCGTGCATGCCATTATGGCGGTGGTGGACCGCCATTTGCAGGAAGGCTTTTCATCCGTACTACCTCTGCCAGTATTAAGAAACGGGGGAATGCACGACCTTCTGGCGTATATCCGTCGTGATATGCGTGAGGATCCGGAAAAGGTACGCGTTACTGCTACAAGTTCGATATCACGAAATTCTACGAGAGTGTGAAACAGGATTTCGTGATGTATTGCGTGAACCGGGTTTTCAAGGACTTCAAACTTATGGCCATGCTGGGAGAGTTTTTGTCCGCTCTGATGCCCGATGGTTTGAGTATCGGGCTGCGCAGCTCACAGGGCCTGGGTAATTTGCTTTTGTCTGTTTTTTTAGACCATTATTTGAAGGGACAGAATTTGTGCCGTCCGTCATTTCTAAATTGTGATGACGGCATATACTACCAGGTAAAACAAAGCGGAATTGTGGAAGATTCGTGATGCCGTCCACTTCCAGGTTCGCACAAATCGGGCTTACCGTAAAGCCTGATGAACGTGCGCGTATCCGGTGGACGAGGGCATAGACTTCTTGGGATATGTCATATACCCCGACCATGTGCGCCTACGCAAGCGCATCAAACAGAAGTTCGCCCGAAAAATGCACGAGGTCAAATCGAGGAAAAGAAGGCGTGAACTGGTCGCTTCCTTCTATGGGATGGCCAAGCACGCCGACTGCAATATGTTGTTTAATAAATTAACAGGCAAAAAAATGAGATCATTTAAAGACTTGAACGTTTCCTACAAGCCGGAAGACGGCAAGAAACGTTTTCCCGGCTCCGTGGTAAGCATCCGGGAATTAGTGAACTTACCCATCATCGTGAAGGACTTCGAGACCGGCATCCGCACCGAACAGGGCGAAGACCGCTGTATCGTAGCCATCGAAGATGAATGGCGAGGCCAAGTTCTTCACCAACTCCGGAAGAGATGAAGAACATCCTCGCGCAAGTGAAAGATGCCGACGGTTTTTCCTTTTTGAAACAACCATCAAGACGGAAACCTTCGGCAAAGGTCAGAACAAATACGTATTTACATGAAACGAGTTGAAGAACAGCCGGGGTAAACTGCTGGAATATTATTGAACCCGCTCGTAATGGATATGGCGCGTCCGTTGGGATGTGCGGGAAAAGGAAGGAACCCGTTCCGCCTCCTATATGGAGGAAGGGGCTTTAGAGCAAGCCCTCGGACCAGATAATAAGATCAAATCGTTATCATAGGCTGCAATTTGCAACGAACGAAAGACGTCGACCGGAGGAATACTTTCCGACTTCGTTTGAGGAGGTATGCCGGTATGGCTGTCAGCGGGGAACCAGTTCAACTAAGGCGGCCCGACCTTGCCGCCGTGCAGTGCGACGCTTCCGGTGACATTCAAGTTCGGGACGGATGAGGAGGCGGTACCGGACGTTCGAAACTGGAGGAACTGACAGGCTTTTATGCAGAAAACCATGAAGCACATTCAGGATACACTGGCTGACGGCTGGAAAAAAGACGTTGATTCGAATACCGGGTGGAATAAATCCTTCCGGGAGGATAAGAAGCTTGACGCCTGTTAAATAACATAATCGCACATAAACATGAAACGCCAAACCGCGCGACCCGGGGGCAAATACCCTCTGTCACGGTTTGACGTTTTTGTTGTCTAAAAATGATTGGCGTACAAAAATATAATTTTTTGTTGTATGAAAGTGATGATTGAGATACTAAACTTTTAACCGAGCTGTTAGCGAAAAGGCTCCAGGCGGCCCGGCATCCGTCTGGAGGATGCCCGACTATATCATTTCTACGCGGGCTGCAAATCTGCTGGACCAAGGTAGAAAACCTCGTATGCTGTGGCGTACTGTCGAAGTATTCGCGTGAGCGAGCGCAAAGGTTTTACAGCTCTGGTGAAACAGCAGTTTCAAAGTGACTACCAAGACTTGCAATGTAATGAGGGTTGTTTGCCGTTTAAAGAGTGCCGTTTCCCCTTATCTTTAGGGTGTTTTAATTTTAAAGGAGGAAATGAACAAAACAGCCCACCAATATCCCTGGACAAGATTCTTGTCGCTTGGGAAAAACACCTAACAAGAGGAAAAACATACAATACCTTCTGAACACGAGCAACTGTCGCTGAGCACGCTTGACATATTCGAGGGCATAAGCTGTCGCCCGCAAAGCTCCGCAGCGAGCTCCAGCTGTTCATGCAGGGGAACGTAACGATGCCGGGAGGCCGGCATCAGCTGGTGGGATTACTGCGGTTCCGCCCGCAGTGGCAGTTATCCGACCTATTTCGAGGAAAGCGCTGCCGCCGTTAGCGAAAATCAGCAGGGCCGCAGCAAGAACTTACGTACTTTTCTGGGTGAACGATTGCAGCGGAAAACAATAAGGCTGCCTGAGTCTGGTGCAGTTAGCTGGACGATTGGTGAACTGGTTCTGTCCGCCTACCAGCGGCGCAGCAGCAGTACGAACCTCGGACTGCCCTTCCGACATTTACCTGTACCTGATGGCGCGGCAGATAGAACTTCCCTGAAGTCGATCGCCTCTGGGCAATGTACATATCTACGAGAATAACAGCCGGGTACACGTGCGTTGATCGCAGGTGACGGGAACAGGTCCCGCTTCGAGGCTGAACAGTGATGATTTGCTGTATATGCTTGCAGCGGGGAACAGACATGTATCCCGCTGTTTTCGTTTGTTCCTGCAGGGACCTTTGCGGCCGTTTTAAAGCAGAATGAGAAATGAGAAAAGATGTGTTGTCCGCCCGCTTTCGCTATGGGGCAGGAAACGCATGTTTGCGAAGGAGTTTGCTCAAGGTGCTGGGGGCGAGTTCGGTTTGCTAGCACCGTGTTTGTGGAACCTGTTTGGCGGTTCGAGCCTGCTGTCACATGTATTGCAAAATGGCATGACGCACTGATGCCGTCGTTGTGTGGCTCATAACGACTTCGACGACTAGCCGCCAGCGGCTTTGCGAATATCCGGTCACCAATGTGCTGTTATCCGATTTGTACGGATATGAAGAGACAGAAGCATAAACGTATAACGAGGAGGATTCCTGCCAATAAAATATTTGCCCATTGAGAGGAAGAAAGGAGCACGGCTTCCGTGGATTATATCATTCCACATCATTGTTCGCCATGGTACTTGTTTGAAAGAAATGAAAAGAGAGACCATCTGCAATAGGATTCCGGAGGGCTGATTATCAGCAATACGTAGCTGTTCAAATCTGGTATAGACTCTCGAACGGAACAGTTATGAATATTTTTTCGCTTCCGCTACTACCGAACGTCAGTTGGGGAAACTCTTTTGTTTAACTCCGTAGTTAAATATACGATGACGACGTGGGAAAAACTGCTTTTCGTACAATCGTGATTTTAATAAAAACATTCATTAGGCGTGACACTGTTGCAATCTATTCAACAGGATTTGCAGGAAGACCTTAGTGGGAAAGTGCAGAAATTGCCTTCTGACATCTTGAAGTATTACGACTTGGCTTCCGGACTGATGATTGACAGGGTGGGAAGTGACTACATAAAATGGAATATGGCTTCTTTTATGGGACGTGTCAATTATGGCTATATGGGGCGTTATTTGTTAACGTTATCTGCCCGTTATGACGGTTCTTCCAGACTTGCCGAGGGGCATAAATGGGTGCTTTCCCTTCTGCTGCATTGGCTTGGCGCATCAGTGACGAAACCGTTTATGAAAGATCTTGTTTGGTTGGATAACCTGAAATTGCGTGTCGGTTACGGAAAGACCGGTAATTCTGCGGTCAGCCCGTATCAGACCAAGGGGCAACTGGCTTTGCGACATTATGTGTTCAATAATGGGAGTTCGGAATATATAGGCTATGCTTTCCGTTATGGCAAATGACCAGTCACTTGGGAGACCACTGACCAATGGAATGTAGGTGTGGATTTCGGTTTCTTGAAGAACCGTATTAACGGTACTGTTGAGTTCTATCTGCAGAATACGAAAAGATTTGTTGCTCAAACGCCAATTACCTGTTGTTTCAGGCTTCTCCAGCGTGATGTCCAATGTAGGCTCTACCAGAAATAAGGGTATTGAGATTACGTTGAATACTCGTAATATAATGAATAGGAACTTTACTTGAGTACGGATCTGACTTTCTCTGCCAATAAAGAAGAGATTGTAGAGTTGTATAATGGAAAGACTGATGATGTGGGGTAATCTTTGGTTTATCGGTCAACCGATTGATGTCTATTATAATTATAAGAAGATAGGTATTTGGCAAAATACGGAAAATGATCTCGCTGAAATGGCTAAGTTCAACGAGAAGGGGGGCTAACTTTAAGCCCGGATCTATCCGGTTGGAGGATGTGGATGGTGACTATAAAATTACGGAAGAAGATAAGCAAATACTGGGAAGTGTACGTCCCAAGTTTGTAGCGAGTATGGTTAATAATTTTGAGTTCAAAGGGGTTTGATTTGTCTGTGTTCCTGTATGCCAGCGTGGGCGGATTGTTGAGAAACAACATTGAGTTTATGGAGAAGCCGGGACGCGGTAATACAGTAAAAGTGACTACTGGACTCCTACCAACCCTACCAATGCTTTCCCAAGACCGAGTGTGGATGTGGAGAAACTGGATTATATCTCTACATTGGGATATGACAAGGCGGATTTCCTCAGAATACGGAATATTACTTTGGGCTATACGCTGCCCGAAATGTGGAGTAAGAAAGTGCTGATGGATAAAATCCGTATTTACTTGAGTGCGAATAATCCGGCGATATTTACAAACTTCACAGGTATAGACCCGGAAGGTGCTAACGGGCGTACAGCGCCGAGTTATAGCACTTGGATGTTTGGTATTAATTTGTCAATGTAAAAAAGAGAATGTTATGAAAGCAATAAAAATTTTTATGATAATGGCCCTGTCGTCTGCCTTGGCAGGGTGTTCGGACTGGCTGAGTGAAGATGGAGCCCGAAGTTGACTTATGATTACTACGAAACGAAAGAAGGAAGGAGTGGATGCCGCCGTAGTATCTGCTTACAGCTATTTGCGTTGGGGATGTGGCGGTGAACGCTTTGATGTCCTGACGGAGATGGGTACGGATCTGTTCATCGCCGGAAGTGACGGTAACTATAAAGCATCGTTCAATATGTATGGAACGCAGTTGAATCCGGATTTGGATATATTGGACAAGATGTGGGAAAATCATTATAAAGGTATCGGTACAGCTAATATCGGCCTGGAGCGCATCTTAAACTCTGAACTGAGTGAGAGTGACAAGAAGCAAAAAGTTATGCGGAAATGCTGTTTATTCGTGCGTTCCTCTATTTTGATCTGGTGCAGCAGTTCGGACGTATTCCGTTGGTGACGAAAGGTAGTTTGGAAGTGAGAACCGACTTTAAGAGGGCTTCGGTTGAAGAGGTTTACAAACAGATTATTACGGATTTGCGGGAGTGTACCGCTAACTTAGCTCCTACGACCAAGGAAAAAAGGACGTGCCACCAGCTATGCAGCGGCTCATCTGTTGGCGAAGGTCTATCTCACCCGGGGTAGTGCGGTCGCTGATAAGCGGGGACAGAAACCTACTGACATGGATAGTGCTTTGTATTATTCGGAAATGGTTATTAAGGAGGGTAAAGAGTATCAGGCGGTCAAAGACTTTGCGGATTTATGGGACATCAACAATATGGGAAATTCGGAGGTGATTTTTGCTGTTCAGTTTACCAACAATTCTATCTTTAATGATGATGGCAATACTTTCCATTTGTATTGGTTGCCGGTGTACGACGATGAACCGGGCATGCAGCGTGACATCAATTACGGACGTCCATATAAACGGTTCCGGCCAAGTGAAAAAAACGTTGTTCGGTTTATTCGACCGTAAAAATGACTCTCGTTTCTATAAGAGTTTCCGTTGGGCATTTCTTTCCAACAACGAGAAAACAATTCCTGTGTGGAAGAAGTTGGAAGATGGCGGAAGCGTGTATTTTACCCCTGATCCTGCCAAAGGACAAGTGGAAGGGAAAGAAAAGTTTGCATTAGGAGATACAGCCGTTTATTATACTGTCGAAAAAACAGGATTTAAAGCGCAAAGTCTGGAAATGAAGAAACTGCGTGCCGGTAAAAAGTATGTCTATTATCCGTATGAAGTGCAGGATCTGAAGCATTATCCCAATCTGATAAAGCATATGGCACCTAATCGTCCGTCGGTTGCCGAGAAGGCGTCTTCTCGTGAATGGGTACGGATGCGTTTGGGAGAAACTTACCTGATTGCTGCCGAGGCTGCGGGGAGAAAAGGCGATTATGACTTGGCTGCCACTTATGTGAATAAGGTGCGCGAACGTGCTGCATGGCATGAGGGGAAGTGAAGGTTCCGCAATTTTATACCATTGAGGGAGGAAAATGATACGCATAGTACATACGATGCGATTAAGGTCACTGAGGCTCAACTGCGTAATACGGACTTTTGTGGAATTTATGTTGGACGAACGGGGACGGGAATTGCTTGGTGAGACTTGTCGTTGGGAAGATTTGGTGCGTACCGAGAAGTTCTATGAATGGGTGAAAACATTTAATCCGGATGCCACCGGTTTGAAAGAGTTCCATAAGTTGCGCCCGATACCTCAGACGCATATTGACCGATTGAGTCCTGCCGGTGTGATTACCGAGGAGCAGAATGAAGGATACTATTAGGACTTTCCACTACGTTCAGTATGACAGATACGAATAATATAAAATAAGGATACATCTGAGTTATGAAAAAAAAAAGAATTATATCTTGCTGCTTTTGTTGCTCTGCCAGACTGTTGTGTGGGCGCAGGGAACGGATAGAGTGGCAGCTATTCGTGAAAAATTGTTTAACCCTGATAGTAAGGATGTGCTGGTTGTCTCTCATCGGGGGGAGACTGGAGAAATGCCTGTGAAAATTCTGTTGAGGCAGTGAGGAATGCCAGCCGGATGGGAGTGGATATTGTTGAAATAGATTTGGGACGGACAAAAGGATGGCGAACTGATAGTAATGCACGATGACAAGGTGGATCGTACAAACCACCGGAAAAGGGTATGTCAAGGACTTGACACTGGCGGAAATCAAGCAATTACGGCTGCGGAACGGATGCAATATCAAGACTATCTACAAAGTCCCTACTTTGGAAGAGGTACTGTTGGAAGCCAAGGGGAAGGTGATGCTGAATCTGGATAAGGCTTTTGACTATTTTCACCAGGTCTATGAATTATTGGAGAAAACAGGAACTGCCGATCTGGTAATAATGAAAAGCAATGCACCGGCAGAAGATGTGCAACGTGATTATGGAAAATATCTGGATAAAGTGATCTTTATGCCCAAAGTTAATTTGATGATGAAGACGCTATCCGCAAGTTAAATGATTATCTTCGGATATTGCAACCGGTGGCTATCGAGTTTAAATTCGCTCATGATACGAATCCGTTACCCCTACGAAGTGAAAAGGATCATGGCCGGGAAATCACGTATTTGGTATAATACTTTGTGGGATACACATGCTGGCGGGCATGATGACGATTGCTCATTAGTGAATCCGGATAAAGGGTATGGTTATCTGATAGAAAATTTAGGTGCGACTATTTTGCAAACGGACCGCCCGGCATACCTGATTGATTATTTGAAACATAAATCGAAAGTAATGGATTGTGAACGCGATTGGACATACTTGCAATCAGAAAATGAGTTTCAGGCCCCTTCGTGCCTCATTTGCAGGTTGAGGAGTGCTTTTTGAAGGGTAAGAAGAATCCGCAGACCAATGAGGATGGTATGATTGTCACTCCTTATTTTGCTGCGGTGATTGACGGAGCTACGGCCAAATCTACTTTCACTTATGAAGGTAAGAAAACCGGTCGGTTGGCTATGGAACTTGCTTTTTGGAGGCTATACGTAATTTTCCGAAGGATATTGATGCTGCCGATGCCATCCGTCGGATAACAGAAAGAATATATGATTTCTATGTGCAGCACAATTTGCTTGATGATGAACTGAAGGCTGAACCGGGTAAACGCTTTACGGCTAATGGGGTGATTTACAGCTATGCCCGGAATGAAGTATGGCAGGTGGGTGATTGTCAGTGTATCATTGATAATCTGTATTCGTCCAATGAGAAAGAGATTGATGCTATTATGGCGGATGTTCGTGCAGTAGTAAATGAGGTTGCTTTGCTGGGTGGGGCTACGATGAAAGATTTGGAATCTCATGACCCGGGGCGGGAATTTATTTATCCTTTTCTGCAAAAACAAGCGCTTTTGCAGAATTGTCCGATACAAGGACAGCCGTTCTCTTTTTCTGTGTTTGATGGATTCCCTGTACAGATGGAGCAGGTGAAAGTTTTTCCGGTGGGCGATGCGAAAGAAGTAGTATTGGCTTCTGACGGTTATCCTCATTTATACTCTACTTTGTATGCGTCGGAATGTTACTTAGCGGATATTTTGGAAAAAGATCCTTTATGTATCCGATTGTATAAGAGTACGAAAGGAATACAAGAAGGGAATTGTTCGTTTGATGATCGTGCTTATTTGAAAATACGGATAAACAGATGAGTTTCTTTGTGCTCCTTTTGCCTTGTATAATAAAGAATCATTATCTTTGTGAGAGGAATAAAAAGGAGTATTGTATGAAGAAGATTATCAACCCATGGAAAGACATGGAAGGCTATAATTGCTTTGGTTGTTCACCCGACAATGAGGCAGGCGTACGAATGGAGTTCTATGAAGATGGCGATGAAGTAGTGAGTATCTGGAAGCCACGTCCTGAGTATCAGGGATGGTTGAACACATTGCATGGAGGTATCCAGTCCGTATTGCTGGATGAGATTTGCGGCTGGGTGGTATTCCGTAAATTACAGACCGGAGGGGTGACATCAAAGATGGAGACCCGTTTCCGGAAATCCATATCGACGAACGACACACATGTGGTGTTGCGTGCTTCGTTGCGTGAGCAGAAACGTAATATTGCCATTATAGAAGCGAGATTGTATAACAGCATGGGCGAACTCTGTACGGAAGCTACATGTACCTATTTTACTTTCCCGCAGGAGAAGGCGGAAAAAAGAAATGTTTTTTCATCATTGTGATGTAGAACCGGATGAAATTTTCCCTTGTTTGATGAAATGAAAGGAAAAAATCAACTTTTTGTGATAAATCCTTGCTTGTTTAAAACAAATCGTTTACATTTGTCGCATTGAGAAATAGAAAAAGTATGAAGAATATCGTTGCACATCATCACTATTATTATCCTGAGGAATAATCCGGTGGGCGTATGAGGATATGTGCATAACGAAGAGCATATAAGGAACGAGGCTTACCGAACATTGGTAAACCTCGTTTTTTGTTTCTCCCGTTCGGCATTTAATGCTGGGCAACAAAGCGAAAATAATAAATTGTTAAATAGTAAATCGAATCATGTTAAGAATTGCAGTACAGGCTAAGGGCCGTCTTTTTGACGAGACGATGTCGTTCCTTGAAGAATCGGATATTAAACTAAGCGCGACGAAACGCACGTTACTGGTACAGTCTTCCAATTTTCCTTTGGAAGTATTGTTTTTGCGCGATGATGATATTCCACAAACAGTGGCTACGGGAGTGGCCGATTTGGGTATCGTAGGCGAAAACGAGTTCATGGAAAAGGCGGAGGATGCTGAGATCATAAAGCGTTTGGGGTTCAGCAAATGCCGTCTGTCACTGGCTTTGCCTAAGGATATCGAATATCCGGGTCCGCAATGGTTTGAGGGTAAGAAGATTGCCACTTCGTATCCCGGCATTCTTTCCCGATATCTCAAGAAACAGGGAGTGAAAGCGGAAATACACGTGATTACCGGTTCGGTGGAGGTTTCTCCGGGTATTGGCCTGGCTGATGCAATTTTTGATATTGTAAGCTCCGGTTCCACTTTGGTGAGCAATCGCTTGAAAGAAGTGGAAGTAGTGATGAAGTCGAAAGGCTCTTCTGATTGGTAATAAGGACATGAGTGAGGAGAAGAAAGAGATTCTGGATGAATTGTTGTTCCGTATGAATGCGGTAAAGACAGCGGAAGACAAGAAATACGTGCTGATGAACGCGCCGAAAGATAGAGTTGGATGAGATAGTAGCCGTACTTCCGGGCATGAAGAGCCCTACGGTGATGCCGTTGGCGCAAGAGGGTTGGTGTTCCGTACACACTGTGCTGGACGAAAAATGTTTTTGGGAGATTATCGGTAAATTGAAAGCATTGGGGGCGGAAGGTATTCTGGTGCTGCCGATTGAGAAAATGATAATTTAGTTTTCACCGCGGAGACTTTCTGTGATGAGGTGAATTTCTTTTTAAATACAAATAAAAAACTGATATGATACTGATAACCAATCCTGATAGAACTCAATGGACGGAATTGTTAAAACGTCCGGTTATGAATACGGAGAACCTCTTCGATACGGTACGGGGTATTATAGACTGTGTAAAAGCGGAAGGTGATTGTGCAGTGTTGAGGTATGAAGAACAGTTTGACAAAGTAGCGCTGGGCGCATTGACCGTAACGGAAGAAGAGCAGAAAGAAGCGGAAGCGTTGGTAAGCGAGGAACTGAAAAAGGCCATCAGGTTGGCAAAGCAGAATATAGAGACATTCCATGCGGTGCAATGCTTTGAAGGCAAACGGGTAGAGACTCAGCCGGGAGTTACTTGTTGGCAGAAGGCAGTTGCCATAGAGAAAGTCGGGTTGTATATCCCCGGTGGAACAGCACCGCTCTTTTCCACCGTGCTGATGCTGGCAGTTCCAGCCAGGATTGCAGGATGTAAGGAGATAGTGCTCTGCACTCCTCCGGGCAAGGATGGAAAAGTACACCCCGCCGTTTTGTTTGCAGCTAAGGTGGCGGGAATAAACCGTATTTTCAAAGCCGGTGGTGTGCAAGCTATTGCAGCAATGGCTTATGGAACGGAGAGCATACCGAAAGTGTATAAGATTTTTGGTCCGGGCAATCAGTATGTCACAGCTGCCAAGCAATTGGTCAGCTTGCGTGATGTAGCGATTGATATGCCCGCCGGGCCTTCGAAGTAGAGGTACTGGCGGATGAAACAGCCAATCCGTCTTTTGTAGCTGCCGACTTGCTGAGCCAGGCAGAGCATGGGGCAGACAGTCAGGCGATACTGATTACCACTTCCCCGGCATTACAGCAGGCTGTGAAAGAAGAAGTGGAGCGTCAATTGGCTTTGTTGCCCCGTAAAGAGATTGCGGAAAAGTCTCTTGCCAATAGTAAGCTGATTGTTGTGCGCAATATGGACGAAGCTATCGAACTGACCAATTCCTATGCACCGGAGCATCTCATTATCGAAACAGCGGATTATATGTCCGTTGCAGAACGTATAGTTAATGCCGGTTCGGTATTTTTGGGCTCTCTGACTCCGGAAAGTGCAGGAGATTATGCTTCGGGCACTAACCATACGCTGCCCACCAATGGCTATGCCAAAGCTTATAGCGGTGTCAGCCTTGATAGCTTTATACGTAAGATTACTTTCCAGGAAATTAAGCCGGAAGGAATACGCATTATTGGCCCGGCTATTGAGGAAATGGCTGCTAATGAGTTTTTGAATGCCCATAAGAATGCTGTGACTGTCCGGCTTGCGGAATTAAAATTGAAAAATGATATTCTCTAAATTATAAATCAGAAATCTGCATGAGAACCTTAGAAGAACTTACCCGACCGAATATCCGGCGTTTGAAACCTTACTCTTCGGCACGCGATGAATATAATGGAGCTGCCGCATCCGTTTTTCTCGATGCAAATGAAAATCCGTACAATATGCCGCACAACCGCTATCCGACCCGATGCAACGGGAGTTGAAACATGAACTGTCCAGAATAAAGAAGATAAGTCCCGAACATATCTTTTTTGGGTAATGGCAGCGATGAGGCAATAGATCTTGTTTTCGTGCTTTTTTGTGAACCGCGCATAGATAATGTGGTGGCCATAGATCCTACGTACGGTATGTATCAAGGTGTGCAGAGGTCAACGATGTGGAGTACCGCAAGGTACTGTTAGACGAAGATTTTCAGTTTTCGGCAGATAAGCTGCTGGCGGCTGCGGATGAACATACGAAGCTGATTTTTCTTTGTTCTCCCAATAATCCCACAGGAAATGATTTGCTCCGTAATGAAATAGAGAAAATTATCCTCGGTTTTAGTGGATTGGTGATATTGGATGAGGCTTATAACGACTTTTTCGGAAGCGCCTTCTTTTTTGGATGAACTGGACAAATATCCTAATCTGATTGTACTGCAAACTTTCTCCAAAGCATGGGGCTGTGCTGCCATACGCTTGGGCATGGCTTTTGCTTCGCAGGAGGTCATTTCGATTCTCAACAAGATAAAGTATCCTTATAATGTAAACCAACTGACTCAGAAACAAGCGATGGAGATGTTGTACTCGTTATTATGAAATAGAACGTTGGGTGAAGACACTGAAAGAAGAACGTGAAAATCTGGAAGAGGAGTTTGCAAAAATTGCCTTGTACGGTGAAAATATTCCCTTCGGATGCAAACTTCTTTCTGGTCCGTGTGACGGATGCGGTGAAGATTTATAATTATCTGGTGGCTGAAGGCATCATTGTGCGTAACCGTAACTCAGTGTCACTTTGCGGAAACTGTCTGCGGGTAACGGTAGGGACGAGATTGGAAAATGAAAAACTGCTTGAGGAGCGTTAAAGAAAAATATGAAGAAAGTACTTTTCATAGATCGTGACGGGACGTTGGTTATAGAGCCGCCCGTAGATTATCAATTGGATTCGTTGGAGAAACTGGAGTTTTATCCGAAAGTAATGCGTAATCTTTGGTTTTGTCCGTAGCAGGCTGGATTTTGAGTTCGTTATGGTTACCAATCAGGACGGGTTGGGTACGGCATCTTTTCCGGAAGAAACTTTTTGGCCGGCGCATAACCTGATGATGAAGACGTTGAAGGCGAAGGAGTTACGTTCGATGATATTTGCATAGACCGTAGCATGCCCGAAGACAATGCGCCAACTCGCAAGCCGCGTACCGGTATGCTGACGAAATATCTCGACAATCCTGAATACGATTTGGCAAATAGTTTTGTGATAGGCGACCGTGCTACGGATGTGGAGTTGGCTAAGAATCTGGGATGCCGTGCTATCCTCTTACAGGAAGATACGAATATGCTGAAACCGAAATCGGCCGGTGGTGAAGCTGCCTGTGAGGGCTTGGAAGATGTCTGTGTTTTGGCAACAAAGGATTGGGATAAGGTCGCCGAATTTCTTTTTGCCGGTGAGAGAAAGGCAGAGGTGCGCCGTATCACGAAAGAGACGAATATTTATGTAGCCGTAAATCTGGACGGTAACGGTCGTTGTGATATTCATACCGGACTGGGCTTTTTCGACCATATGCTGGAACAGATAGGAAAACATGGCGGCATGGATTTGACCATTCACGTAAAAGGTGATTTGGAAGTAGACGAGCATCATACGATAGAGGATACCGCCCTTGCTTTAGGTGATTGCCTTAATCGGGCGTTGGGGGAATAAACGAGGCATAGAGCGTTATGGTTATGCTTTGCCTATGGATGATTGTTTGTGTCAAGTATGCCTTGATTTTGGCGGGCGCCCCTGGCTGGTATGGGATGCTGAGTTTAAACGTGAAAAAATAGGGGAGATGCCTACGGAAATGTTCTTGCATTTCTTTAAATCATTAAGCGATGCAGCCAAAATGAATCTTAATATCAAGGCAGAAGGTCAGAATGAGCATCATAAGATAGAGGGAATCTTTAAAAGCGCTGGCGAGAGCCTTGAAGATGGCTGTAAAGCGCGATATTTATCACTATGAATTGCCAAGCTCAAAAGGGGTATTGTAATTATCACATTCATTTATCGTCCGCAAAATGAACAGGGGGAGTGTCCGATTTCGGACACTCCCCCTTGTGTAATACTTTCCTGCCTGCTTGGCACACTCTTTGCTTTTCTGTCAACGACAATTTTAAAGACCGAACATGAAAAAGAATATTTTACTTGCAGCTTGTTTTTTGATGACACTGACTGTTGCTGCGCAGAATGATACATTGGCTAACGAACGCGACATCACATTGGCGGAAGCTATTGCATTGGCCCGTACACAGTCTGTAGATGCTGCGGTGGCATTGAATGAGTTGAAAACAGCTTATTGGGAATACCGTACTTTCCGCGCGGACTTGTTGCCTGAAGTAAACTTTACGGGAACATTGCCCAATTATAATAAGTCGTACAGCACCTATCAGAACTCGGACGGTTCCTATAGCTTTGTCCGTAACAATACATTGGGGTTGTCCGGTGCACTTTCCATTGACCAGAACATTTGGTTCACAGGCGGTAAGTTGTCGCTGGCTTCTTCTCTCGATTACATCAAGCAGTTGGGCTCCGGTGGCGACAAACAGTTTATGTCCGTGCCCGTAAGCCTTGAGCTGACGCAACCTATATTCGGCGTGAACAGTTTGAAGTGGAATCGCCGTATCGAACCTGTCCGGTACGCAGAGGCAAAAAGCGGCCTTTATCTCGGCTACGGAAGAAGTGACGATGAAAACCATCACCTATTTTTTTTTTTTTGAGCTCTTGCTTGCCAGGGAAGCGCTTGCCACAGCGCAGCAGAACAAAGCAAACTCAGACAGGCTTTACGAAGTGGCCATTGCCAAACGGAAAATGGGACAGATTTCGGAAAACGACTTGCTGCAGCTCAAGCTGAACTCTCTGCAAGGCAAAGCCGATGTAACTGAAGCTGAAAGCACTTTGAACGCCAAGATGTTTCAGCTGCGTTCGTTTCTCGGCGTATCGGAGAGCGAGGGGCTGAATCCTGTTATACCTGCTTCCGTTCCTGGTATTAAAATGGACTACGACCGTGTTCTGAACAAAGCTTTGGAACGCAACTCGTTTGCCCAGAATATACGTCGCCGCCAGTTGGAAGCTGATTATGAAGTGGCGGCTGCACGTGGAAACTTGAGGAGCATCGACCTGTTTGCCAGTGTGGAAGCTATACCGGACAAAATCATGAGTTCTCCTCTGCCTATCAGGATTTGCTGGACAACCAGATTGTCAAGGTCGGTGTAAAAATACCCACTCGATTGGGGAAAACGTCGCGGCAAGGTGAGGGTAGCCAAGAGCAACCGCGAAGTGGTACTTTCCAAAATCCGCCAGGAACAAATGGATTTCAATCAGGACATCTTCTTGCTGGTGGCAAACTTCAATAATCAGGCACAGCAGTTGGAAATAGCCGAAGAGGCGACCTGATAGCCGAAAAACGTTACAAGACCAGTGTGGAGACTTTTTTATGATTGGTAAAATAAGTACCCTTGACCTCAATGATGCGCAGAACTCCAAAGACGAAGCCCGGCAAAAACATATCTCCGAACTTTATTATTATTGGTATTACTTCTATCAACTCCGTAGCCTGACCCTTTGGGATTTTGAACGGAACATGGAGTTGGAAGCCGACTTTGAAGATATAATCAAAGGATAGACTGCAACCGTAAGATGCGCAAATCTCACCGGGCTCTTGCCGAAAAAGCTTCTGTTGAAGAAATACCTTTTAATTTGTGGCTGTAATGCAAAAAACTCTGTGAGACTCTGTGTCCTCTGTGGTGAATTTGTTATTTTTGCAAACAATAAACTACCAATTCCTATGATACTGATAGTCGATGATGATAGCGCCGTACGTTCTTCGCTTAGCTTTATGCTGAAGCGTGCCGGTTATGAGGTAAAAACAGCACCGGGACCCCGTGAGGCGATGGATATAGTTCGTGCAGAATCTCCCGCACTGATATTGATGGATATGAACTTTACACTTTCCACCACCGGAGAGGAGGGGCTCACTTTGTTGAAGCAGGTAAAAGTGTTCCGTCCCGATGTTCCCGTTATACTGATGACTGCATGGGGAAGTATCCAACTGGCTGTACAGGGTATGCAGGCAGGTGCTTTCGATTTCATCACCAAGCCTTGGAATAATGCGGCTCTTTTGCGGCGCATCGAAACTGCTTTGGAGTTGAGTGCTGCCCCGAAAGAAACGTCTCAGGAGCAGGCGGAAGGCTTGAACCGTAGCCATATCATAGGAAAATCGCAGGGATTGTTGGAAGTGTTGAATACTGTAGCGCGCATTGCACGTACCAATGCTTCCGTACTGATCACCGGTGAGAGCGGGACGGGCAAGGAGCTGATTGCTGAAGCTGTTCACATCAACAGTCAGCGTATCAATCAGCCTTTTTTGTGAAAGTCAATCTCGGCGGTATCTCGCAGAGTCTGTTCGAGAGCGAGATGTTCGGTCATAAGAAAGGTGCTTTTACCGATGCAAGTGCCGACCGCATAGGGCGTTTTGAACTGGCAAACAAAGGAACTATCTTTCTGGACGAAATAGGCGACTTGGATTTGTCCTGCCAGGTTAAACTATTGCGTGTGCTTCAGGACCAGACGTTTGAGGTGCTGGGCGACAGCCGCCCGCGCAAGGTGGACGTGCGTGTTGTCTCTGCTACCAATGCCGACCTACGCAAGATGGTTTCCGAGCATACATTTCGTGAAGATCTTTTTATCGTATCAATCTGATAACCGTAAAGTTGCCCGCCTTGCGTGAGCGTCGTGAGGATATACCTTTGCTGGCACGTCACTTTGCCGACCGTCAGGCTGCCGTAAACGGCTTGCCGCGTACCGAATTTTCAGCGGATGCGCTGAACTTCCTTTCCCGTTTGCCTTATTCGGGTAATATCCGCGAATTGAAAAACCTGGTGGAGCGTACCATACTAGTCAGTGGAAAACAAACATTGGACGCTGCTGACTTTGAATCGCAATATCAGCGTCATGATGAACCGGCCAAAGCAGCCGAAGGCACTTCCTTTGCCGGCATGACGCTGGATGAGATAGAACGGCAGACAATTCTGCAAACATTGGAGCAGCATAAAGGTAACCTTAGTCAGGTTGCGCTGGCGCTAGGCATCAGCAGGGCGGCTCTGTACAGACGGTTGGGAAAAAAATATAAAATAGGGATTAGCGATTAGTATTTATCCGTTTAAATCCTAACAGTTAATCGTTGACTGCTAACCCCTAATCCCTAATTGCTAATCCCTAATCACTAACTTACGTGCGTATTAAGTTTTACTTTTTTATCCTTGTATTGTTTTTGTTCGGACTGGGTATAGCATTGGTATATCTGGTTGGCAAAATGCAAGCTATGCATTTATATATTGCAGAAGCTATTATTGCATTTATACTAATTTACCTGGGGGTATTCTATCGTAAGATTGTCAAGCCGATGAGTACGATAGGAAGCGGTATGGAGTTGTTGCGCGAGCAGGATTTCAGCAGCCGGCTCAGCAGGGTGGGGCAGTATGAGGCAGACCGCATTGTGAACATCTTTAATCGTATGATGGAGCAGGCTCAAGAACGAGCGTCTGCACATGCGTGAGCAAAACCATTTTCTTGATTTGCTGATTCAGGCATCGCCTATGGGGGTTGTCATTATGACGTTGGACGGTGAGGTGTCACAACTCAATCCGATGGCTGTAAAGATGCTGGGAGTCCGTAGGGAAGAAGCCCAGAATAAGAAACTTGCGGATATTGACTCTCCTTTGGCGGAAGAACTGGCATCCATTCCGAAAAGACGTAACTTCCGTGGTGCGGTTGAACGATGCGAATATCTACAAGTGTACCCATTCTTCGTTTATAGACAGAGGGTTCAAGCATCCTTTCTTCCTGATAGAGCGCATGACGGATGAAGTGATGAAAGCGGAAAAGCGTGCTTATGAAAAGGTTATCCGCATGATAGCCCACGAAGTGAACAATACCACTGCCGGAATTACGTCTACATTGGATACGGTGGAACAGGCTCTTTCCACCGAAGAGGGCATGGAAGATATTTGCGATGTGATGCGTGTCTGTATGGAACGTTGTTTCTCCATGAGCCGTTTCATTACCCGTTTTGCGGATGTGGTGAAGATTCCTGAGCCTACGGTGGCTGCTGTCCGGTTGAATGAACTGGTGTGCATGTGCAAACGGTTCATGGAGGGTATGTGCAATGACCGTAACATCATTCTCCGTTTGGAGTGCGATCCGGAAGTGGGACAGGTTAGGCTGGATGCTTCATTATTCGAACAAGTTCTGGTGAATATCATAAAGAATGCTGCCGAGAGCATAGAGGAATCCGGTGAAGCGGCAGATAGACAAGGCGAAATAACGGTGAGGACCATTGCCCCCGCTTCCATAGAAATCGTTGACAATGGTCCCGGAATCAGCAAAGAGACCGAAGCTAAACTCTTCAGTCCCTTCTTCTCCACCAAGCCGAACGGGCAGGGAATCGGTTTGGTATTTATCAGGGAAGTGCTAAGCCGTCATGGTTGTACCTTTTCTCTGCGTACATACAATGATGGACTGACCCGCTTCCGGATCTTGTTTAATTCTTGATTTTCTTCCATTCTTCTGCGTACTCATCCAATATCCGCTTGATTCCCTGGCCGATTGTAACATAATCACTCTCGTTCAGATTGGCAAGGGAAGCACGTACGCTCCATTCGGGTCCGTCGAAGCCGCCACCGTTCAGAAGCACTAAAGATGTTTCCTGAGCAAGGCGGAATACTACGTTCAGCGGACTGTACGTTTTTTTGAGGTATTCCACAAACTTCTCTCCATAGAACTTTTCGGCCCATACCAGCATGTCTATTTCCGTATAATAGCCTACCCGTAAGGGGTCTTCCACTAACGTAAACCCGGTATTGTCCCAAAGAGCCTGCAAGCGGCGCCGGATAATTTCCTGCATTTTCTGCTTGTAGCTGTTCTCTTTGTCCAGCAGGGCAAAGGCGGCGAATAAGCTCATCTGCATCTGTTGAGGCAATGAAAGTCCTGCCGTATGATTCAAGGCTATCTGACGGCTGTCCGCTACCATGCGGTCTATGAACTTCAATTTTTCGGGATGCAGGGTCAGCGTGGCATAGCGGCGGTTGAGGGCTTCGCGCTTCTCTTTCGGCAATCGGGATATTTGTCTGTCGAATACGTTGTATTCGTGCAAGGCAATGACGGCATTGCGCCAGCCGGTAGCGCCGAAATATTTGGAGAAAGAGTACACGCAAAGCGTATTGTACGGAATTTCTGCCATAAACGAGCGGAAATGCGGGCTGAAAGTACCGTACACATCATCTGTGATGATCATCAGATTGGGGTTATCTTCCTTGACGATAGTTACGATGCGCTCCATCGTTTCCAGGACTTAGCGTATAACTGGGAGGATTGCTGGGATTGGTGACGAATAGAGCCTTTATCGCCGGGCTTTTCAATCTGTTGATATCCTCGTCACTGTATTGCCACAGATGCAGCCCGTCTTTGCTCATGCGGTTGGCATGCAGTTCGGTCACCTTGAACCGGTAACGGTCCAGTTGGGGAATCTCTATGTAAGGAGTGAAAGCAGGAACCATGAGGACTATGCTGTCACCTTTGTTCAGTAGGAAATTTTCCTGCAAAGAGTCGAAAGATGTAGCACATAGCTGCTGTCCCACCCTCGGTGGCAAACAAATCGAAAGCTCCGCGAGGCGGACGATTGTCGCATTTCCTGATGGAGATAGTCGCGTACCAGCATTTCTGTGAATTGTAGAATACGGTCGGGCACAGGATATTGGTCTCCGATGACGCTTTCTGCCCATTCGTGCACAAGGCTGTCGGGATCGACGGCATGCTGCATCAACATATAGTTATAGGTTTGTTCCAGCAGTTTGGCTCCGGGCTGGTAGGTATTGCTCTTGAGGAATTGCTCAAAGCGGGCGGCAATACCTTGTTTTTCGGGGATGCCGGCGATGCCTTCGGGGAGAAACATGACGTGACGGCATTCTTCCAGTCCGAATTTTCCCAGAAGGAAAAAGGCTTCGCGTGGAGTGGTTGCAATCCAGTTGGGATTACCGCGCCCGGCGTTCAACATGGTACGGGCGGTCTTTTTCAGGCTTTCATCTGCCATGTCGATAAGACGGTTTTTTTCAGCTCAAAGGGACTGATATTCTCCATCTTCTTTTCTAAAAGTTTTGTATTCATATAATCTGATGTTTAGTTTTTAATAAGCGTTATGATTTTGGCGGATGCTTCGGCATATTTTGAATGGCAGACTGTATAAACCGATTTCGTACATACTGAAATAGTTTGTTACTTATCGGTTTTTTTTCAGAGCCTTTAGGCTGTTAAATCAGCAGGACGATAACCACTCCCCATATAATCAGCAGGGTGTTGCCTACGGCATACGTCACGGTATAACCCAGCGCAGGCGTTTCACTCTCTACGGCATCCTGTATGGCTCCGAGGGCTGCCGTAGTGGTCCTTGCGCCCGCACAGCATCCCAATGCGATGGCCGGATGAAACTTGAACAGATACCTGGCAAGCAACAGCCCGATAATCAACGGGAGGGTGGTGGCAATCGCACCTATCAGAAATAGGCTGACACCGACATCATGGAAGCCTTGTACAAAACCGGGGCCTGCCGATATGCCTACTACGGCGATAAACATGTTCAGCCCTACATTGTTCAGTACCCATTGCGACGGTTCGGGAATGCGTCCGAAAGTGGGATGCTTGCTGCGCAGCCAGCCGAAGAGCAATCCCGCTATCAGCGCTCCGCCACTGGTGCTCAAGCTGATTGGTACGCCGCCGATGTGGACGGATAGTGCCCGAACAACCCGCCTACAAGGATGCCGAGCCCTACGAAAATCATATCAGTCTGATTGGTAGGACGGTCTATGTAACCCAGGCGTCGGGCGGCTGCCTCCACTTCTTGTTTGGTTCCTACTATTTCCACTACATCACCGGCATCTACTATGGTTTGCGCCATAACCGGAATGTCAATTCCTGCACGTTTGATGCTGCGGATACTGACACCGTGCATGAACTTCTCGTTGCGGATGGCCGAAACGGTCTTTCCGGCAAAGGTCTTTTTTTTGTTTATCATAACCGGAAGTTTCTCTGCCGGAAAGTCGAGTAATTGCTGGGTCCAGAATCTCAGGTCCTATCCAATCCTCTTCGCCGATAACGTATTCCCGGCGTCCGCTTAGTACGACTTCATCCCCTATTTCCAGTTGGACATTCGGGCTGACTTCCCGGATTGTGCCTGCCTTGCGTATCCACTCCACAAACAGGCGCTTGTCCTGTTGCTGGAAGTACACTTCAAGGTCTACGACCCTTTTCCCGTTTTTGAACCATTCGTTTTCGATGCGGTAGGCGCGGAAAGTGACGGGGCGTGCGGCATGAATAAAGCCGGGTTCATCTGCCTGAGAGTTGCCCATCCGGGCTTCCATGTCTTTGCAGGCGGCTTTCACCTTATCCAGTCCGCCCAGCATTTTCGGTCCGATGGACGATAGCACCCAAGCCGAGCCGGCGGTACCGAAAATGTAGGTTACGGCATAGGATACGGGGATGATGTTGATGTAGCTCTGCCGTTGCGCTTCATCCAGTCCCATGTTTGCCATTGTATCTTCTGCCACTCCGATGACGGCGGATATGGTCTGCGAGCCGGCAAGCAGCCCTGCCGCTTCTCCCATATTGTATCCCATGAGCAAGGCAAGTAACCAGGTCACTCCCAAGACAGATATGCACATCAGCACAGCGAAGGCTACTTGTGGTAATCCGTCTTTTTTTTCAGTCCGCGGAAAAATTGCGGACCCACTTTATAGCCTACGGCAAATAGAAACAGCAGGAAAAACACTGACTTGACAGGGCCGGGTACGGCAATATTCAGTTGCCCTACCACTACGCCTACCAATAACACGCTGGTGACGGTTCCCAAAGTAAACTTACCGATACGCAGCTTACCCAGCCAGAACCCCAGAAAAATGGTGAGGAAAATGGCTAATTCGGGACGTTCTCTGAGTTGGTTGAAAATCCATTCCATAATTAAGTATTTTTAGGTCGGTTTGTACGTCTTTTGTAAGTCGTATTCGCTATACAACGGGTTTTAACGGGAAGTGTTTTGAATAAAAGTGGTTTTTTAGAACATTTATTCCGTAAAACCGGACTTTTAGAAAAAGTTTTCTTCCGTACCTTTGCGCACTGAATGATAGATGGGTAAGGTATGAGGTTGTTTATTAGGGTATTTCTGCTGTTGCAGATAATTGTTGCTCCTTTGAAAGCGCAATACATAGTGCAAGGTGTTGTCACGGATTCGCTGACACGGGAGCCGTTGCCATATACCTCGGTCTATCTGAAAGGAACCACAGAGGGGGGGATGACTGATGACAAGGGTGCTTTTTCGTTTAAAACCTATCGTCCTGAGGCCCGGCTGGTGATTTCGGCTGTGGGCTATCAAGAATACACCCGGTTGATTCATCCGGCACGCGGAGGACGTATAATGGTTACGCTTGCTCCTACTACTTATGCGTTGGACGAAGTGGTGGTTAAGCCCAAGCGCGAGCGTTACAGGAAGAAGGATAATCCGGCAGTGGAGTTTGTGCGGAAGATGATAGAACACCGGGATGATTATTCTCCGGATGAGCGCGACTTCTGGCAGCGCGAGCGTTATGAGAAAATGACGTTTGCCATTAATAATTTCGATAGCCTGAAGCAGCAGAAATGGCTGTATCGCAAGTTCAAGTTCTTGACCGACTACGTGGACACTTCCGCTGTTACGGGTAAACCGGTATTGGCTGTGTCCAACCGCGAGTTGCTGGCTACGGATTATTACCGTAAGTCGCCGCACAGCGAAAAGCAATGGGTGAAGGCGCGTCGCCAGGCAGGAGTAGACGAGATGTTGTCACAGCAGGGGATGGAGCAGGCCATCAGCGTCACTATGACGGACGTGGATATTTATCAGAACAATATAACGCTCTTTACCAATAAGTTTGTCAGTCCGCTTTCTTCCTTGGGACCTTCATTCTATAAGTATTATCTTATGGACACTCTGACTGTTGCCGGGAAGCCTTTGTAGACTTGACTTTCGTGCCTTTCAACTCCGAGTCGTTCGGTTTTACAGGACATCTGTACGTCATGCGTTGGACAGCACGTATTTCGTGCGTCGTGTAGTGATGAACTTTCCTCAGAAAATCAATCTGAACTTTGTGGATTACATGAAGATAGAACAGGACTTCGACCGTGCGGAAGACGGTACAAGGCAACTTATGAATGAAAGTATCACGACGGAATTCAAACTGGTGGATAACAGCGATGGCATTTATGCGAAGCGTGATGTCTATTACCGGAATTATATTTACGAACCTGATGATGATGCTTTGCAGGCGTTTCGTAGGCCAGAGAAAAAGTAATTGAGGGTATGGATTCTTCCACCCATTCCGATGCTTACTGGGATGCCAATCGGCTTGCAGAAGTGAGCAAGAAGGAGACTTCCGTAGATAAGATGATGGCGCAGCTGCGCAGTTACCCGGTATACTATTGGACAGAGAAGGTGCTGAAAGTGTTGTTTACAGGGTATATTCCCGCTCCCAAAGAGAAAGCGCCTTTGTTCTATATCGGCATGATGAACACCACCATCAGCGGTAATGCGCTGGAAGGAGTGCGTGTGCGTGCTGGTGGTATGACAACGGCATGGCTTAATCCGCATTTGTTCGGCAGGGGATATGTGGCATACGGCTTTCGTGATGAACGTGTGAAAGGGCTGGCGGAACTGGAATACTCTTTCCACCGGAAAAAGAAGAGTATGCCAACGAGTTCCCGATTCATTCTTTGAAACTGCGTTACCTGTCCGACGTTAATCAGTACGGACAACATTATCTTTATACCAGTCAGGATAATGTTTTCCTTGCTTTGAAGCGTCAAAAAGACGACCGTATCGGCTATCAGCGGAAAGCGGAACTGACGTATACGAACGAGTTTCATTCGGGCTTCTCCTTTCAAGTGACCACACGTCTGCGGAAAGATGAATCTTCACATCTCATTCCTTTCGTCAAGCAAGATGATGACAAGTCGTTTGTCAAAAGTATTTCTACCAGCGAGCTGGAGCTGAAACTGCGTTATGCCCCGAATGAAAAGTTCTTTCAGACACAGTGGAACCGTTTTCCCGGTGTCTTTGGACGCCCGGTTTTTACATTGACACATACAATGGCGGCCAAAGGAGTTCTGGGAGGAGATTATACCTATCATTATACGGAAAGCTGGTTTTCAGAAGCGCTTTTGGTTCTCGGCCTTTGGCTATACGGATGTCATACTGAAGGCCGGTAAGGTGTGGAATAAAGTTCCTTTTCCGCTGCTTATCATTCCCAATGCCAACTTGTCCTACACCATTCAGCCGGAGTCTTACTCGCTGATGAACGCGATGGAATTTATGAACGATGAATATGCCTCGTGGGATGTGACTTACTTTTTGAACGGTTTCCTTTTCAACCGCATTCCGTTGTTGAAAAAATGAAATGGCGCGAAGTGTTGTCCTGTCGGGGAATCTATGGAAGTCTGAGTGACAAAAATAATCCGGAATTCAGTGAAGGATTGTTCGCTTTTCCAGCAGGAAGCACCACTATGGAGCGTACTCCGTATGTGGAAGTCGGGGTGGGAATTGAGAATATATTGAAAAGTGCTTCGGGTGGATTATGTGTGGCGTTTAACGTACCGGAATTTACCGAATATTGATAAATCCGGTCTTAGAATCAGCTTGCACATGACATTTTAACTTAAATCTTACTAACAGAGTATTAAATCGGATAAAAAGACTAATCTATATTGGGTAAAATACCCTAAATTTGAGCAATTTTTTAAACTAAAATAATTCAATGGCAATGAAAGAAAACATTAAGCCGGCAACCGGTCGTTTAGGCGTACTGGTAGTCGGAGTAGGTGGTGCGGTTGCAACCACTATGATTACAGGTACATTGGCTGCCCGTAAGGGTTTAGCAAAAGCTATAGGTTCAATCGCACAAATGGCTACTATGCGCATGCAGGATGGCAAAGAACATCTTATTAAAGACGTAGTGCCTTTGGTTGACTTGAACGATATCGTTTTTTGGCGGTTGGGACATTTTCGCAGATGATGCGTATGAAGCTGCAATGTATGCAGAAGTTTTGAAAGAAAAAGACTTGAACCTCGTGAAAGATGAGTTAAAAAGCCATTAAGCCCATGCCTGCCGCTTTTGACCATAATTTTGCAAAACGTCTGAATGGTACGCACATCAAAAATGCCGCTACACGCTGGGACATGGTAGAACAATTGCGTGAGGATATCCGTAACTTCAAGGCTGCCAATAATTGCGACCGTATCGCTGTATTGTGGGCTGCAAGTACCGAAATTTATGTTCCTCTGTCTGAAGAGCACAAGTCGCTTGCCGCTTTGGAAAAGGCTATGAAGGAAAACAATACGGAAGTTATTTCTCCGAGCATGTGCTACGCTTACGCTGCAATCGCAGAAGGTGCTCCGTTCATCATGGGTGCTCCTAACCTGTGCGTAGATACTCCGGCTATGTGGGAATTCTCTAAGAAGATGAATGTGCCCATTGCAGGTAAGGACTTCAAGAGTGGACAGACTTTTGATGACGACTGTACTTGCTCCGATGTTCAAGACTCGTATGCTGGGTGTAAGCGGTTGGTTCTCTACCAATATCTTGGGTAATCGTGACGGTGAAGTGCTTGACCAACCGGAAAACTTCAAGACCAAAGAAGTCAGCAAGTTGTCCGTTATTGACAATATCTTTGAACCTGAAAAATTCCCTGATCTGTACGGTGATGTATATCACAAAGTACGTATCAACTATTATCCGCCCCGTAAGGACAACAAGGAGGCATGGGATAATATCGATATCTTCGGCTGGATGGGTTATCCGATGGAAATCAAGGTTAACTTCCTGTGTCGCGACTCTATCTTGGCAGCTCCTATCGCACTCGACCTGGTTATCTTCAGTGACCTCGCTCTGCGTGCCGGTATGTGCGGTATCCAGACTTGGCTGTCATTCTTCTGCAAGAGCCCGATGCACGACTTTGAACACGAACCGGTACACGACTTGTTCCAACAGTGGAGAATGGTGAAAGAAACCCTCCGTAATATGGTAGGTGAAACTGCACCGAGCTATTTGGACTAAAATAAGATACTGATAAAGTAATAAAAGTGATAAGGCGATAGAGTGATAAGCAAGTTTCGTTTTGAGATTTCGTCACTCTACTACCTTACCACTTTTATAACTTTATCACCTTTTCATTTTTATCACCCTATCACTTCTTTTAATTCATGAAGAAACCCTCCTTTTTTCCAGTCCTTGTCGGTACAGGTTTCGGTTCGGGCTTTTCTCCTTTTGCTCCGGGTACGGCAGGTGCTTTACTGGCTACACTTATCTGGCTTGGATTATCTTTTATTGTTTCGGAAGCATGTCTGATATGGCTGACGGTGGCTGTTATCCTTTTTTTTACGATACTGGGAATATGGGCTGTCAATCGTCTTGAACCTTTCTGGGGAGAGGACCCTTCGGTGGTGGACGAAATGGTAGGAGTGTGGATTGCTCTGCTGGCAGCACCTTCGGGCAGGTGTTTGGTATGGATTGGGGGCTTTTGCTCTTTTTCGCCTGTTTGACATTTTTAAACCGTTGGGAATTCGCCGTATGGAAAGTTTTCCGGGCGGAATTGGCGTGATGATGGACGATATCTTGGCGGGAATTTATAGCTTTGTAGTCTTAATCGGAGTAAGATGGCTGATAAGCTGAAAGGAAAACCGGGATTTGCAGGATGGCGTCATGCTGTTTGGGTCTTTATCAAGGCTCAGCTTTCGTCGTACGTGGCAAGTCTCGTGGATTTCTTGGTGACCATTCTGCTGGTTAAACTATCCGGACTTTTTTATTTGTATGCTACTTTCTTGGGTTCTGTAGTTGGCGGCGTGGTGAACTGTGTTATCAATTACGGGTGGGTATTTCATGCGGACGACTGCAAAAAGACGCATGTTGCACTGAAGTATCTTTTTGTCTGGGGAGGTAGTATTCTATTGAATACATGGGGCACGTTTGCCCTGACCGAGTGGCTGACTGGTATGCGCTGGGTGGACGGCTTGTTGGGACATTATATAAACGATGTGTTTATCCTGTCCAAGATTATCGTAGCCATTCTGGTGGCGTTCTTCTGGAACTATCATCTGCAACGGGTATTCGTATATCGTAATCATAATTTCGGGAAATTTATACGACAATATTTTAGAGACTAAATAGAACTGATATGAATTATAGAGATTGGCTGCAACAGTTGATTTATAAGATTATAAATCCGGTTGTGCATGGAATGATCAAGGTAGGCATTACGCCTAATTTTATTACTACTACCGGACTGGTGATGAACATCGTGGCTGCGTGCGTATTTGTGTATGCGGGCATGTATAAGCCGGGTGAACTGGTCTATGTGGGTTGGGGAGGAGGAATTGTTCTCTTTGCCGGTTTGTTCGACATGATGGACGGACGTGTGGCACGCGTCGGCAATATGTCTTCTACTTTTGGAGCATTGTATGATTCGGTGCTCGACCGTTACAGTGAAATGGTAACGTTATTTGGTATTTTTTATTATCTGATTTTGCAAGGTTATCTGTGGGGATCGATGATTACTTTTGTCGCATTGGTCGGTTCGCTTATGGTGAGTTATGTGCGTGCACGTGCCGAAGGATTGGGACTGGAATGTAAAGTAGGCTTCATGCAGCGTCCCGAGCGTGTGGTACTGACTAGCCTCGGGGCTTTGTTTTGTGGCATTTTTAGTGATTGCGAAGCATTCGACCCTATGTTGATATTGATTGTCCCCATGGTTGTGATAGCAGTTCTTGCCAATTTGACGGCATTTGCTCGCATTGCGCATTGCTATAAATTATTAAAGAAACAATAATGAGAAAAGATATTTTTCCTTCTGTCAAAGAAGCGTTGCCTGTTGTTGTCCTTACAGCACTGTTCTTGTTGTTGACAGCGTGTTTGTATAGGGTTGCGTACAGGCAGAACATTTTTAATGACGGCTTGTTTCTGTTTTTTGCAGGAAAAACAACCCGTAAATTGGCGGTAGCGCTACTTCCTTTTATCATCTTTGGCATTTCTTACGACTGGATGCGGGTGTACCCGAACTATGAGGTGAATCCTATTGATGTGCAGGGATTGTATGAGGCGGAGAAGTCCTTGTTCGGTATCTCGATTGATGGGACAACGCTGATTCCCTGTGAGTATTTTGCACAGAATCACTGTACGGTAGGCGATTTCTTTGCGGGAATATTCTATCTTTGCTGGGTGCCTGTTCCCATTGCATTCGGTCTGTGGCTTTATCTGAAAGGCGAACGTACAGGTATATCTTCGCTTTGCCATGGTCTTTCTGCTGGTAAATCTTATCGGGTTTGCCGGATATTATATTCATCCGGCAGCTCCGCCCTGGTACGCCATGAATTATGGCTTCGAGCCTATTCTTGATACTCCGGGCAATGTAGCGGGATTGGGGCGCTTTGACGAACTGCTGGGGTGCTCTGTCTTTCATTCCATTTATGGACGGAATGCCAATGTCTTTGCCGCTGTTCCTTCGTTGCATGCGGCGTATATGGTTGTCGCATTGGCGTATGCCGTTATGGGACGTTGCAAGAAGTGGCTGATAGCTTTGTTCTCTGTAATTATGGCGGGTATTTGGTGGACAGCTGTCTACTCCGGACATCATTATCTGATTGATGTCATGCTGGGCGTCGCTTGTGCCTTGTCCGAGTGCTGATATTTGAGAAAGGACTGATGAAGTGGGGCGGCATTCAAGCGTTTCTTTGAGAGATACAACTGCTATATAAAATAAGGAGGTAATTGATGAAATCGACTTTGACGAATGGCGTCGGATGTGAGGGCTGGATGTCTGAGCTGCCGGATGACGTTACTGTTATCAAAACTTTGTCTATTCCGGGTACGCATAACTGAGTTTCGGCAAGCTATGAAAATGCAAAATCGGTATATTGAAGATTATTTCCGGCCTTTCTAAACTGGGAAAAGACCGACTCGCAGAATTGGTTAGTCAAATCGTGGAACTCAAGAAGAACTCCAATTGTCCAAGTTGGGAGACGTACTTCCAGAGAACTGACATCTATATTGAACTGTAAGCTGCCTCGTCAGTCTAAGACCTTGACGGAGCAGTTACAGTTGGGCGCCCGTTTCTTCGATCTCCGGTTAAATCATGAATTGATTTTGGGATTTCTTTATAGGTAAGGCAAAAGATGACGGAAGCATTGAAAGTTGATGTTCTTGCTGAAATTCCTGGTGAAACGATAGGGCTCGTGCAAATCGGAGAATACTATCGAGGGAAACCCTAAAAGCTAGAAGCTTTAATTGTTGCGCCCTGTTTTCCATTATGAATCCGGAATTGGACTTATACATTGCCGCCTTTTCAGACGGCTTGCGGCATTGCGATATGATGGTGCATATCATGGAACGTTATTTTACTAATACGCAGGATGTGGAGGAAGACTTGTCTTTGTGAAGGTACGCTGACAGCTATCATTAAAGAAGCTTATCGCATAAAACAAAATCCGGCTGAGATTACGGTGCGCGCGCCAATATTATGTGGTGTGGAACGATTGCTCACCATAACGGGACTTGTGGTGTGGGTTGCGAGGAAGATTGGGCTTCGCATTTTCTGGAACATGAAGTCAGTGCGATTTACAACGTTACGCATGGCGCCGGACTGTCTGTAATAGTTCCGGCATGGATGACTTTTATGGCCGGACATAATCCGAAAAAGATAGCCCGGTTTGCCAACCGTGTTTTCGGTGTTCCCGAATCGGAGGATTTGGAAGAGATGGCATTCCGGGTGTTCCCGTTTGGCATGTTTCCGTTTTATAATGCCGGTTAAGTTTAAAAACTGGGTATCGAGAATCCATATAAACCGCTTGGCGGATAGCCTGCATCGCAATAAGGGAGAGTTTGTGGGCAATTATGTGAAACTGACTAAACAGGACAGTAAGGAAATCTACCGTCTGGCACTGTGATAAACAAAAAAAAACGGCGAAGTATTTTATCTGACTTCGCCGTCTTTCTTTTATTTGATTTCGATTTCTTCTTTCATATCAATCTCTTCTCCTTGCGGATCGTAGAAGATATATTCCAGAAATGCTAATTTCTGACTTGGAATAATCTTGATTCCGAATCCGTATTTCATTTGCCACTTCCGTTTCAGTGAGAGAACTCCCTGATTGATGTAGGCAGCGATATACGGATGGATGTGTAACGAGAATTTCTTTATCTTCAGTTTGTTGACAAGGTAGTCAATTTTACTCTCTAAAGTGTCCGTAAAGAGGATGGACGATTTAATAGTGCCTTTGCCGAAGCAGGTTGGACAGGTTTCCGTAGTATTCACATCCATTGCCGGACGTACTCGCTGACGCGTAATCTGCATCAATCCGAATTTGCTGAGTGGCAGGATGTTGTGTCGTGCTCTGTCTTTCTGCATGTTGGCACACATACGTTCGTAAAGCTTTTGCCTGTTTTCAGCTTCATTCATATCGATGAAATCCACCACGATGATACCACCCATATCTCTTAGCCGCAATTGGCGTGCCAGCTCATCGGCTGCTCCCAGATTCACTTCCAGTGCGTTAGCTTCTTGCCCGTTGGCATTCTTGGTGCGATTACCGCTGTTCACATCTACTACGTGAAGCGCCTCAGTGTGCTCAATAATCAGGTAGGCCCCACTTTTGTACGAAACGGTTTTGCCGAATGACGACTTAATCTGTTTGGTGATACCGAAATTGTCGTAAATAGGAAGTTGTCCTTTGTACAGCTTTACAATTCCTGCCCGTTCAGGGGCAATGAGTGTTACGTAATCCTTTATTTCGTTGAATACAGCTTCGTTGTTCACATAGATGTTTTCGAAAGAAGGATTGAACAAGTCGCGCAACAAGCCTACGGCGCGGCTGGTTTCTTCGTAAATCAGTGTCGGAAACTTGGTGGCTTTTTGTACTTTCGAAATAGCTTCTTCCCAGTGTTTCAGTAGAACTTTGAGCTCTCCGTCGCTCGGCCACGCCGCATGTTTACCTTCGGCAACAGTACGCACGATAACCCCGAAAAAGTTCTTGGGTTTGATGCTCATTAGTAGTTGTTTGAGGCGGGCGCGCTCTTCACTTCGATTTAATTTTTGTGATACGGAAACCTTTATCATTAAAGGAATTACAAGATATCTTCCGGCAAAAGAGAGTTCGGAAGTCAGTCTCGGCCCTTTAGCTTGAGATAGGCTCCTTTACGATTTGCACCACTACTTCTTGTCCTACCTTGAGTGTGTTGGAAACTGTTCCTCTTTTTCAAGATCGGGAAGTATGGTTGCTTTAGTGATTGATTAAGCTTTTTTTTATCGCTTAAAGTTTGCTTTTACGTATTTTCTAATGAGTTAAATTGAGGACCTAAGTCCAAATAATGAAGAAAAAGCATCTTTCGTAACCTACATCCACGAAGCAGGCATTCAGGCCCGGCATCAATTTCTTTGACACGTCCCAAATGACATAGTTGCCTGCACAGAGAAGGAAATGTTTCTTCC
>VOFK01003704.1_pt1 | contig 33094 bp, 46 predicted proteins | sample 5384121 | NCBI WGS metagenome assembly VOFK01 (sample SAMN12384730, study PRJNA508395) | human gut metagenome | isolation source: healthy gut J | host: Homo sapiens | reverse complement strand
CTGTTTAAGCAATGGCATCGAAGACGTTCTGTTTGTTCTCCAGCATCCCGGCCTTGTGCCATGCCTCGCCGTACTCCGAGCCGCCGCGCAGGTTCGCTTCGCAGAAGACGCCGCCCTGCTCGACGAACATGATGGCCGAGGGACGGAAGCCGGGCGTGCGGTTGATCTGGAACCCGCCGTAGGCATAGAGGTAGCACGGATTTTTGCCGTCGAGCTTCAGATCCTTGCGGCGGGTGATGAACATCGGAACCTTCGTGCCGTCCTTCGAGGTGTAGAACACCTGTTCGGTCGTGAACAGCGAGGGATCGAAATTCACTTCCGGGGCCTTGAACAGCGTCGATTCGCCCGATACGACATCGTACTTGTAAATCGTGGCGGGAGCCGTAGCCCGACACCGAATAATAGATTTCGGCAGCCTCGTCGTCGCCGTCGAAGCCCGAGGCGGTGCAGATGCCCGGCAGTGCGACATCGCGCACCGGCCGACCGTCGAAGCCGTACTGGACGACCTTGCTCTGTGCATCCTGCAAATAAGAGGCGAAGAAGTATCCCCCGGCGGCGGTCACATTCTCGAGCAGGCTCTTTTCATTTTCCGGAATGACTGCCGTTACGCTCGACGGCGCGTTCAGGTCGACCTTCATCAGCGCATAGTTCGACGCGTCCTTGTTCGTTATGTAATAGAGCTGGTCGTCACGGCACTCGACGAGCGCGTAATCGGCCTCGAAGCCCGGCAGCAGCGTGCGGAATTTCGGCTCGGAAACTTTCTTATAAAGTATCTCGGTTCCCGAGGTACCCTCCGAAGCGGAGATGAAGAGCCATTTGCCGTCCTTCGAGGGCCATGCCGAGAAGTAACGCAGCGGATGTTCGGCATCCTTATAAATCAGCTTGTCAGCCGACTGCGGCGTACCGAGGCGGTGGTAATAGACTTTCTGGAACTGGTTCTGCGACGAGAACACTCCTTTTTCAGGAGCGTCGTAAGCGCTGTAATAGAAACCTTTGGAATCGGGCGCCCACTCGGCGCCGGAGAACTTGACCCAGTTGATCTTATCGGTCGTGAACTTGCGGTCGGCGGTGTTCATCACACGAATCTCCACCCAGTCCGAGCCGGATTCGGCCACCGCGCAGGCGCAGTATTTCCCGTCCCTTGGAAAAAGCCACCGACGAAAGCGCCACCGTCCCGTCGTCCGAGAGCGTATTGGGATCGAGGAACACCTCGCCCTCCGCACCGGGAGCCGTCGTACGGTAGAGCACCGACTGGTTCCGCAGCCCGTCGTTGTAGAAATAATACCACGCATCGCCGTGTTTGGCCGGGATGCCCTCCTTGGGGTAATTCCACAACTGGGTCAGCCGCCCGCGGATCGCGTCGCGGAACGGAATCTGCGACAGGTAATCCTGCGTCACGGCATTCTGGGCCTTTGACCCATGCCGCCGTCGCCTCCGAATTGTCGTCTTCCAGCCAACGGTAGGGATCGGCGACCTTCGTCCCGAAATAGTCGTCCGCCACGTCGGTGCGCTGCGTCTCGGGGTAGGGCATGTGTTTTATCTGCTTCATGTGGTTGCAACTTGCCATCATCGCCGCCGCCCCCCGCGAGGGTCCACGGCCTTGCGTATCAATTTCATCATAGCATTCCGGAGTTTGGGTGAATATCGTGGCAAAAGTTAGGAAAAAATAAGAAACCACACACATTTTTTTCCCCTTACCGGCCTGCAAAAGGGTTATTTTTCACCCTACAAGCCGGGAAACCGAAAGTTTTTGCGTAACTTTGGCTTGCAAAAACAACCGAAAATCATGTACAGCGAACTCAAAAAGATAATCGCACAGGCCTGGGAAAACCGGGAACTACTCAGCGAAGAACCCGTACGGCAGGCCGTGCGGCAGGTGGTGGAACTAGTGGCCAAAGGACAGCTGCGCACGGCGGAGCCCGTCGACCCGGCCAAAAGCGAATGGAAAGTCAACGAGTGGGTCAAAAAGGCCGTCATCCTCTATTTTCCGATCCAGCCCATGCGCAAGATGCAGGCCGGCGAACTGGAGTGGTACGACAAGATGGAACTCAAGCACGACTACGAGAAGCTGGGCGTGCGCGTCGTTCCGCAGGCCGTGGCGCGATATGGCGCCTACATCGCCCCGGGAGCCATCCTCATGCCGTCGTACGTGAACATCGGCGCCTACGTCGACACCGGCACGATGGTCGACACGTGGGCCACGGTGGGTTCCTGCGCCCAGATCGGCAAACACGTCCACCTCTCGGGCGGCGTGGGCATCGGCGGCGTGCTGGAACCCGTGCAGGCCGCTCCCGTCATCATCGAGGACAACTGCTTCATCGGCTCGCGCTGGATCGTGGTTGAGGGTGCACACGTATGCCGCGAGGCTGTCCTCGGCTCGAATACCGTGATCACCGGCTCGACGCACATCATCGACGTCACGGGGCCTGAACCCGTCACCTACAAGGGCTACGTGCCGCCCCGCTCGGTGGTCGTCCCGGGCAGCTACCGCAAGCAGTTCCCGGCGGGAGAATACAGCGTCACGTGCGCGCTGAACATCGGCCAGCGCAAGGAGTCCACCGACAAGAAAACCTCGCTCAACGACGCCCTGCGCGATTTCGGCGTATCGGTATAACCCCGGTCTGCGAACCGCCCCCCACGCAAAAGACACTGTTGCTACTGACTGCCTCGGCACTGCTGTCCGGATGCCGCCCGACAGGCTTCCGCTATACCCTTACGGGACATATCCGAGGGGCTGAACGACTCGGTCGCACTGGTCGAATCCGTCACGAAAGACACGCTCACCGTGCTTCCCGCCCCCGACGGCTCGTTCCGTTACAAGGGGCGCTACGACGAACCGACGGCAGCCGCCCTCGTGCGTAAAAACGGACAAACCGCCGCGGTGCTCTATATCGAGCCGGGCAATATCCGCATCGAGGGACGCCTGAATGCCGAGGAGTCCAGCAACCACGACAAAATCGAGTACTATCCCTCCGGCACCCCGGCCAACGACGCTTTCGGGGCGCACCTGCGATTCGTGAACCGGGCGCTGCATGCCTACAATTTCGAAGACCACGACCAGGCCTACCGCGCCGCGCTGCTCGACAGCCTGATCGGCTCCTCGGCGCGCAACCTCGCGGCCAACACCGACAATATCTTCGGAGTGGCGATGGTCGACGGCGTTATCCACTACGACAAGGACATTTCGCGGGCCCGGGTCGATTCGATCGTCAGCCTCTTCCCGCCTCACCTGCGCACCTGCCGGCTGATGAAACGCCCCCTCGAACATATCGAGCGCGTGCTCCGGTCGCGGGAACTCGCCCGATACGTGGATTTCACGGCAAACGACGCCGGAGGCAACCCGGTCACGTTAAGCCAGGTCATGAAACGCAGCCGCTACCTCCTGCTCGACTTCTGGTTCGCCGACTGCGTGCCCTGCCGCAGCGAGATGCCGCATATCAGGACTGCCTACGAGGCCTATCACGACAAAGGGATTCGAAGTCGTCGGGCTGTCGACGGACAAAGACGCCGGGGCATGGAAAAAAGCCATCGCCGAAGAGGGATGGCGTGGATTAACCTGACGGACGCCGACAGGCGTGTCTGCGACTCTACTCCGTCACCAAATTCCCGACCAACTACCTGATCGACTGTTCGACGGGCGAAGTCGTCGCCCGCGAACTGCGGGGCAAGGCGCTCGCAGAAACCCTCGGAGAACTTTTCAAGCAATAACATGATTTACCGCATCGCAGAAACCACCTCGACCAACGACGATGCCAAGCGGCCGGAATACCGTCACGGCGACATCGTCTGGGCCGAACGGCAGACCGCCGGGCGCGGGCAGCGGGGGCATTCGTGGACGAGCCCCGAAGGCGAGAACCTCACCTTCACGCTGGTGCTCGAACCCGTGTTCCTTCCCGTCGGGGAGCAGTTTCTGCTCTCCGAAGCCGTGACGCTGGCCCTGACGGACACCTTCGCCGCCTACGGCATCGACACCCGCATCAAATGGACGAACGACATCTATGTCGGCGACAAAAAAAGCTGGTCGGCATCCTCATCGAACACAGCTATTCGGGCCCGACCCTCGCGCGGACGATCGCGGGCATCGGCATCAACGTCAACCAGCGGGCGTTCTACCCCGCACTGCCCAAACCCCGTGTCGATGGCGGTCGCCAGCGGCCGCACGTTCGACCGCCGCGAGGTGCTCGAATCCTTCCATGCTTGCTGCATGGGCCGCTACGGCCAGCTCGTACGGGGCGAAAAGGCGGCCTTGCAGGAAGAGTACCGGAAACGCATGCATGTACCGGCTGGGCGAAACCCACCCTTACCGCCGCCCCGACGGCACGCTCGTCGAGGCCGTCCTCGAAGGCGTACGCCCCTCGGGCGAGCTGATCCTGCGCCACGCCGACGGCACGCGGCACGCATACCTCTTCCGGGAGATCGAATTCGTGATCGCCGGGAAAAGCTGAATTGCCATAATCATTAGAATCGATCGCAAAAACTCCCGGAGGGCCGTACGCTCGAACAGGCAACGTCAATTCCACGGAGCAGGTTTCAACGCTTCATCCCCGGGATTGCGGGGCCCTGTCGGCACCGTCAAGTCCGGAATTTCAGGTTCCGATGACGGATATTGAAGGCGTATCTTCGAAAAGTTGACAAAACTCATCCCATGCATAAACTGCAATTTCCGGCCGAAAAGATTAACGTCCCATTTCACATATCGCTTGAGATTCTTTTCCAGCAATGCGAATTTGGATGGCGGAATAGCCAACATACAAGGAACATAATCTATTGTAAACGAAACTTCTTCCGTAACACCCGCTGGTGAAATGACATAACCTATTGTAAGAACGGCTTCTGCATCTGTTCGCAACAGTTCATACTCCTCCCGCGTAAAAGTCTCTGTAAAAGCCTTTTCCACACATCCGGGGATCGTATTCGCAACGGCGTATTCTTCGAATTCCGGTTCGATAGGGCTGCCATCCTTATAAACTTCCGGTGCATTTTCCCGGGTATTGGTTATATTGGCCAAAGATAGAATTACGCCCTGGTAGACAGAAGCCAAAAATGTAATCCCGGCTGCAGTAATACGATCCCGGCCCGTATAGTAATCCTGAGCGGAAACAGTTGATCAAGCCCCAAAAATAATAATGATGCTAAACACTCTTTTCATATGCTATTCATTTTTTATATTCGGACAATCCTCCATCATTTTCATTAAAACATCGACGTTCACAGCATCCTCGGAAAAAGGATATAGCGTAACATCCGCGTATGAACGGCTCATACTCCCTTAGCAAGGACGCGGCATTCCGATATTCTTCTCGAAAATTATCACTTTTTATATTTCCGGCCATAATATATTTACTCAAAGTTCCAAATATCCGTCGCCCCTCGCCTTCACTGATATATTTTTACTGACTCCGTTCATATTCCCGATTTTCAACCGATACATATACCAGCACAGTTTGGCCTCGATCTCGTTATTGAGCCGCATGCCCCTGTACTCTTCGGGGGTTTTGCCCGAACATTGGTGCGTATGGAAAAGCTCTTCGAGCAAAGTGATATCGTCGAGCCGAGACCCCATCCTGATCTCGAAATCGTCCCATACGGTACCGCCTTCGAAAGTATAGGCAGTCGGGGGATCATCACCGAACTTCCGAAAAAACCGGTGCGGATCGTTACATTCCCCCGGATCGAACCGATAATCTTCCCGGCCATGCAATCCTGGCGCAACGAATCCAGCAACGGTTCCAGTTTTTCCCTGCTGTCGGAAGCAAGCATTATATTTTCATTTTCCCGATAACGGGTGTTGGCCGGACTTCCCGGATTAGAGGAGGCACCGCCACCGCCGCCACCGCTGCCCGAAAGGGCCCCGATCCTCTTCGGTAGGCTTGACGGGATCCGTATCCGGACGCTCATATTTGATATGGTTTACAGGGCGCTCAGCATAAACCACCACCTCTTCTATTCCGCCACGGTCAACCGGCTCGCTTTTCTCTGACTCTGCCTCCGCACGTGTCACCGCTGTTTCTCGGCTGCACACGACACTCAGGCCATCCAGCATTTCACCCAGGCGGGCGGTGTTTTCCGCCTGTGTCCGCGACTTATCGTAAAGGAACGCTTCAGCCTGGCATGCTCCTCCGGCATAACGAACCGCATGAACCGGAAATCCGTCGAGCGAGGTGTAAACCGCCAGTCCGGTGAAATCCCCCTTGGAGCCGCTGTTGAGCAGCCTGTCGTAGTCGTCGGCCGTGCGCCCCGCGGCATAGTCCGGATCGGGAACATAAAAACGCAGATAGCTGCTCATGACACCGCTGCGGGAATCCTTTACGACGACCAGTTTGTGGTAGATCGGGGTAAAACGCGGTTCGCCGTACTCGTCGATCCGATAACGAAAAATAGCGGAACTCGCCCCGGACAGGCACATCGGTACTGGAAAGCACTTCCCCGGCCGAGACCGTCGCCAGCGACCAGTCGGGCATATAAGTCCCGAGCGTCAGCGTCCCCCTTCTTCACCCCGGCTCTGGTCGGTGCCGCAACACGCTCGAAATAGCGGCGTGCCTCGGCCACGGACATAGTTTCCGGATTTCCGGCCTGCGCGGTATCATTCGCCGCATGATCGGAACAGGCCGCGACGGCATACAGGACAACAGTACATCCTGCGGCAATCAAATAGGATCGTTTTTTCACAGGCTGTGGTTTCAGGGTTTCCGTCGTGACGTAAGTTGTTTTAAAATTAACAAATATTTACGACATCCCAAAAACTTCGGATATCCTTACGGTTTATTGAGTTAAAAATATAACATAAATCCTTGCTGTTACGGAAATAACAGTTATATTTGCAATGAAAAAACCGCATTTGAATTTTAAACGATAACCACACCATGAACGTACCCGCAAATCTGAAATACTCGAACGACCACGAGTGGTGCCGCATCGAGGGTGACACGGCCGTTATCGGCATCACCGACTTTGCCCAGAGCCAGTTGGGCGACATCGTTTTCGTCGATGTTCCGACCGTGGGCGAGACCCTCGACGCGGGCGAAGTATTCGGCTCGATCGAAGCCGTGAAAACCGTAAGCGACGCATTCCTGCCCATCGTCGGCGAGATCCTCGAATTCAACGACGCCGTGGATGCCGACCCCGCCATCGTCAACAAGGACGCATACGGCGAAGGCTGGCTCATCAAAGGTCAGGATGTCCGACCCGGCCGAGTACGACGCACTGCTGAGCGCCGCGGATTACGAAAAGCTGATAGGCTAAACACAAAAAATTAAAAAAAAAGCTATGTCTAAAAGTTACAGTAGTAGGTGCAGGTGCCGTAGGCGAACCTGCGCAAATGTGATGGCTTGGCCGCGAGGTTGCGAGCGAAGTCGTCCTGATCGACATCAAGGAAGGTCTTTCGGAAGGCAAGATGCTGGACATGTACCAGTGCTCGACGCTGATGGATTTCGACACCAAGCTCGTGGGCGTCACCAACGACTATAAGCAGACCGCCAATTCGGACGTGGTAGTCATCACCTCGGGTATTCCCCGCAAGCCGGGCATGACCCGCGAGGAGCTGATCGGCACCAACGCCAACATCATGAAGGGCGTGATCGAGAACGTGGTGAAAATATTCGCCCCGCGCCATCATCATCGTGGTCGCCAACCCGATGGATACGCTGACCTATCTGGCGCTCAAGGCGTCGGGCCTTCCGAAGAACCGCATCATCGGCATGGGCGGCGCACTCGACTCGTCACGTTTCAAGTGCTACCTGGCCAAGGCCACGGGCGCTAACATCAACAACGTCGACGGCATGGTCATCGGCGGCCACGCGACACGACGATGATTCCGCTCGTCTCGAAGGCCACCGTCAACGGCGTACCCGTTTCGCAGTTCGCATCGAAGAAAAACTCGATGAGGCCGTAGCCAACACGATGGTGGCGGCGCGACGCTGACCAAACTCATCGGCACGTCGGCCTGGTATGCACCGGGGAGCCGCTTCGGCCATGATGGTCGAGAGGCGATCCAACGACCAGAAGAAAATGATCCCCTGCTCGTGCTACCTCGAAGGTGAGTACGGACAGTCGGACATCTGCATCGGCGTGCCCGCGATCATCGGCCGCAAAGGCATCGAGAAGATCGTGAAAATCGACCTTTCGAAAGAAGAGGCCGAGAAATTCGCAGCTTCGGCCGAGGCCGTCCGCAAGACCAACAACGTGCTCCACGAGATCAAGGCGATTTAAACTGCGAATACACAACAGATTTCAAACCCGTCCCAAACAATCTGGGGCGGGTTTTTCATTGCCTAAACACCTCAGCACCCGCCAATTTCGAACCGCATTTGCTCACCAAACGGGCTGATTTGACATATTAAAGAATTTTGCATACTATGAATTATTGCCGACCTTTGCCGGCGCAATTATGAAAAGAATACGAGCCTACATAGCGCAAAAAATGAACGCCGCCCCTATTCGTAATACGTTCGGGGGAATTTTTGCCATGTAGTTGAGACAATCGACATATCCTTTCAACGAGAACCGTATCCGCAGTATGCGGATACGGTTCTCGTTTCATTTTTTACGCGGAATCAATTTTCACTTTCAAATCAATTCATCCCATATGGAAAAAGCAACGTATGAAACTCCGGCAATAGAACTGCTGGAAATCCGCACCGAACAAGGCTTTGCGGTATCGGTCTCCACACCCGAAAACGGACACGACTCATTCTCCGAAGAAGATTATGAATGGTAAACCCACAAATGATGATGAGCATGAGAAGTATGAAAACAATTCTGGCCTGCGCCTGCGCCGTGCTGGCAGTCTCCTGCGCCGAAAAGAATGAAATCGCAAAACCCGCTCCCGAAACCCGTACCATTACCCTCAACGCAACGTCCGAAACAATCGCGTCGCAAGACAAAACCCGCACGGCACTGGATAAGGACGGTCTGAGCGTCGTCTGGAAGAAAGGTGACCTGATCCAACTGTGGTACCTCAAAAATGACGGGCCTACGCAAAAAAAGCAGGCGAACTTGCCGCCCTGTCCCAAGGCAATAGCACTACGTTCACCGGCGAATGCACTTTCACCGACGAAGCGGAAAAACCCGATTATCTCGCAGTTTCATGCTATTGCGCCAATGGCCCCGAAGTACTCAACACGGTAAAATACGAAAACGGGAAATTCATATTCTCCAACCCCGGAGAGGCATCTGCCGTATTCAAACCATCGCTCAACTACCCTTCGCCCAACTCCTATGAGTTCGCAGTTCGTAACCCCTGCCGTCGCCCACGGCACCGATCTGAACGCCATGACATTCAAAAATATATTCGGCGTCATGAAGTTGACGATCCAGACAAAGACGCAGTGCACAATACCAGATTACCTTCCAAGCCACAGGTATGGCCCAAAGAAAGGACTTCACCGGAGAATATCATTACGACCCTGCGACCGGAACCGGAGAATTAATAAGAGATCATACCACCTCTCCGATCACCATCGAACCGCAAGGGCAGAATATCGGCGCAGAATTCGTGTATTATATCCCCGTCGCTCCCGGCACCTACAACGATTTCACCATGAAAGTTTACGATTTCGGAGAGGATTACTACGAACGAAAAACGCGACCAAACCGCTCGGAAAATAAAGGCTGGTGTCATCACCAACCTCGGAAGATTCGTAGATAATTTACAATAATTCGAACCGCCCGACAACACAAACGTCCGAAGTCAGACTTCGGACGTTTGTCGTATTCAGCAGTCCCAAAAGGAGGGAATCAGAAACTGAACTTCGCGCCGACGAACCAGCTGCGGGGCAGCGACGGGCCGTAAATGTAGCCTCGAATCGCGGTCCACGCCCTTGTCGAAATCCTTCTGGTAGGCATTGAAGAGGTTCTGCACGCCGCCGTAAAGCTGCATGGTTATCTCCTTGTAGATACGCACGTCGTACGACAGGCGAATATTCATGTCGAAGAACGACGGGGTCGAGACGGCCACGTCCTGCGCGACGCCCGACCCGGCCATGTGCTGCACCAGCATCGACCCGGTGCAGGTTCCCGACAGGTCGGCCGTGAAATTCCGCACCGGCGAACGACGCGGTGAAATAGCCGTAGGTATCGGGCGTGCGGAACATCCGGCGCACGGGCGGCACCTCTGCGTCCTCGCTCCAGAATTCGGGCTCCTTGTAACGGCTCTGCTGAAGCGTCACGCCCGCCTGCAACTCGAACCAGCGGGTAAAGGCCGCGCGCCCCTCGACATTGAAGCCGCGCACCGTGGCCCCCGAACCGTTGTAGCGTTCCTTGACCTTGCCGCCGTCGGCCGCATCATCCATGTCGCGCAGGGCGAACACGTCGTCGAGACGGGTGTAGAATCCCTCGACGAGCAGGTTGGTCTGCACCCGGCCGAAAGTGTGGTAGAGGTCGGCCGAGAGGCTCACGCTGTGCGAGCGTTCCTCCTTCAGATCGTCGGCAAGCCGGATGCGGACCCGCTTGCCGCCCACGATGGCGATGTGCATGTCCTCGTCGAAGGCCTGCGGGGCCCGGTAGCCCCGGCGTAGCTCACGCGCAGGTTCACCGCTTCCGATGGGTTGAAACGCACGTTGGCCCGGGGGCTGAAGATCGCATGGTCCACGAGGCTGTGCTTGTCTACGCGGCCGCCGATGAGCAGCGACCATTTCCGGGTCTTCCATTCGTTCTGCAGATAGGCCCCCACGATGTGCACCGTCTGGTCGGTGCGGATGTCATAGCCGATCGAACGGTCCGAAAGGTCGTCGTAGCTGTACTCCGTGCCGAGCGTCAGCTCCGAGGGCATGAAGAGCAGCTTCCTGAACTCGTGGATATACTGCATCCCCGCCGCTACGGTCAGATCGTGCGTCGTGCCCGTAGGCGTCGAGGTCCTGCTTGCTGCCGTAATAACTCTTGCGGGCCGTGTTCTGGAACGAGGCGTAGGCATTGAAATGGTTGCTGCGGTCGGCCGACGAGATGTCGAACGAAAGGCTTCCGCCGTCGATCGAGTGGTCGATCTGCTCGGCGATCAGCGCCTCGTGGGGCGGCCGGTCGGCGTCGCCCCCGCGGCGGAATTCGTCGATGTGGTGGTACTGCGCCGTGATGCGCGAATAGGCCCCCGTGCGGAAGAACGAGCGCATGCCCACGGACTGGCTGCTGATGACGGGCAGTTCGGTGAATCCGTCGCCGTCGTGGTCGTAGCCCGAACGGTGGCGGCTCTGGCCGAAGACGCTGAGCCCCGCACCGGCCGCTCTCGGAGACGATCGAAGCATTGAGCATCGTGTTGTTGTCGTAGGAGTTGCTGCCTCCGAGCGAAGTCAGCGTATGCGACAGCTGAGCCGAACTGCGCGTCGGCTCATTCGGGTAATGATGTTGATCGTGCCGCCGATGGCCGACGAGCCGTAGAGCGCCGACCCGCCGCCGCGCAGCACCTCGACCCGCTCGATCATATTGGCCGGAATCTGCTCCAGCCCGTAGACACCCGTCAGGGAGGAGAATACCGGATGCGAGTCGACCAGAATCTGCGAATAGTGGCCGTCGAGACCGTTGATGCGGACCTGCGTGAAGCCGCAGTTCTGGCAGTCGTCCTCGACGCGCACCCCGGGCTGGAACGAAAGGCCCTGGGCCAGGCACGAGGCGTTGGCCTTTTCGAACAGGCCGGCGTTCAGCACGCTCACCAGCGCAGGCGCCTCCCGGCGCAGCCGGGCGGAACGGCTGGCCGACACGACCACCTCGTCCATCGAGATGCCGCTCTGCACCACCTCGAAATTCAGTTCGGCCGTCTGTCCACGTCGAAGCGTCACCTGCTGCGTCTGCGAGGCATAACCCAACGCGCGGACTCTCGAGCGTCAGCGCGCCCTCGGGCAGGTTTTTCAGGAAATAATGCCCCGAAGCGTCGGTCGTGGTACCGAATGCCGTGCCCGTCACGGCGATGGTCGCATAGGGAATATGTTCATGCGTGTCGCGGTCGACCACATGGCCGAAGATATTGGCGTCGGTACTTTTCTTCGGCGCCTCGACACCAAGTACCAGTACACACCGGCACATGACGAGTGCCAGCAAAATATATTTTTTCATTGCTTGTCAGATAATAAATAGTATGGGCCGGGCTGCATGCACCCGGAATATGAATCAGGAAAATGGAGGGGGATCGCCGAGGTTACGCGACAGGGGGCGCACGCAGCGAAATGCCCGACGCCTGCTCATAGAGTTTGCAGCGGGTTGCCTCGGGCAGCAGCACGGCCAGCATCTCTGCATAGAACGAGTGCACGGTCGGCGCGATGTCGAGGTAGGGGAAGAAATAGAAATCGTCGATGATACACCTGTCGACGATGATCGTATGGGCACCGTTGTCGGGCACCAGATCGCCGCAGTGCGCGGAGAAATGCGCATGGTCTTCGTTGTAGATATGCACCTTCTGCCCCGCGTAGGCCGCGAGCAGAACCAACAGCAGCAAAGCCGCATACAGTCTTTTGGGTGCGTAGCGTATCATCTTTCCGAGCCAAAGATAGCAATAAAAAAGGGCCGTTCAAAACGGCCCTGCAAAAATACCCTAAAATGGGGATATATGTCGTGTCCACGTACCCGGATGCCGGGAGGCGGACGATGGGCGCCGCCACCCTGCGGATCGGGCGCCTCAGATGCTGATGTCGAGGATCTCGAAATGGATCGTCCCGGCAGGCACCTCCACGTCGATGCGGTCGCCTTTCTTGTGCCCCAGCAATGCCTTGGCGATGGGCGTACCGATCGCCAGCTTGCCTTCGCGCAGATTCGCCTCGTGCTCGGCGACGATCGTGTAGCGGTCACCTGCTTTCTTGGTGTTGTGGTTCAGCAGCGACACTTTGCTCAGTATCTGCACCTTGCTCTTGTCGATCTTCGACTCGTCGATCACGCGGGCATTGGCGAGCGTATCCTCCAGTTGGCGATACGCATCTCCAGCAACCCCTGTGCCTCACGGGCGGCATCGTACTCCGCATTCTCCGAAAGGTCGCCCTTGTCGCGCGCTTCGGCGATCGCCGCCGAAATCGCCGGACGCTCGACGGAACGCATGTGGTCGAGTTCGTCCTTGATTTTCTTGTAACCCTCCGCTGTCAGATAAATAATCTCTTTTGCCATAATATTAAACGAGTCCGACGCACTTGAATTTCATAACGCTGCGAAAAGATTCCGAACATGGGGCCCGTCGAACTCACATTAGGCATCCGCAGATGCCCGTCCCACATCCAAAATCCTCCTGTATTCCCCTTTGCGGCGGGGGGAACCCTGTAAAACAAACAACGTAAAAAAAAATAAGAATCCTGACCGGTGAAGGCCAGAACCCTGTTTCCATTGTATACAGCAAAGATAAAAAGTTATTTTCTAATTTCCAAATCTTTTTTCGCGGCGCATGGCACGGAGTATGCGTCTCGCGCGGGATATGTATATCGTACTCCTGCTCCACTTAGCCTGGGCGCTCATGGCCGTCCCCGTCGTCACGCGCCAGAAACGCGTCCCCGCCTCGGCGGCCGCCTGGCTGGCGCTGGTCTTCCTGCTTCCCGTCGCCGGCACGCTGCTTTACGTGCTGGCCGGATACCGCCGCAACGGCCCCGCGGCGGATTGCCCCGACTGCCGCGGCGACCGCCTCCGAACAGATCATCGCCCACGGATGCGCGGCACACGCCCGACCCGGTACAACCGCGTCGGGCTGCTCCACAACGGCAACAACGCCTTCACGGCACTGATCGCCTCGCTGCAACGGGCCACGCGCTCGATCCACATGGAGTACTACATCATCCGCGACGACCGCATCGGGCGCACCATCGCCGAAATCCTGATCCGCAAAGCCCGCGCCGGACTCGAAGTGCGCGTCATCTACGACGCCGTAGGCTCGTGGCGGCTGAGCCGCACGACATTGCGCCGCATGCACGAGGCCGGCGTACGCACGGCCGCCTTCGAGCCGGTGCGCTTCCCGTGGTTCACCACGCGCGTCTCGCGCCGCAACCACCGCAAAATAGTCGTCACGGACGGCCAGGTCGCCTTTCTGGGTGGCATAAATATTGCCAAATACTACCTCGACGGAGATTACATGGGCAAGTGGCGCGACGAGCACCTCCGCATCGAGGGCGACGCCGTGGCCGACCTGCAACGGCTCTTCATCGCCGACTGGGCGCGCGCGTACGCGGTGAATACCTCGACAGCCGCCGCTACATCGCCCCCGCACGGCATCCGGCAGCGCCTGCCGATCCAGCTGGCATGGTCCGAAGAGGGGCCTTCGCGGCTGACCATCGCCGACGCCTTTGCCTCGGCCATCGTCCGGGCGCACCGCACCGTACGCATCTCCTCGCCCTATTTCCTGCCCCCTGCCATGTTGCTCGACGCGCTCCGGCTGGCGGCACGCGGCGGGGTGCGGGTACAGGTGATGATCCCCTCGTGCAGCGACTCGCCGTTCACCGACCTGATTTCCGACTCCTACATCGGCGACCTGCTCGACGCCGGGGTCGAACTCTACCGCTACGACAACGGCTTCCTGCACGCCAAGCTGCTGATCGTCGACGAGGACACCGCCTCAGTCGGCACGGCGAACATGGATTACCGCAGCCTGCTGGACAACCTCGAAGTCACGGCTTTCATCCGCGACCGGAGCGTCGTGCGGGCGCTCTCGGCCACCTACGACGACGACCTTGCCTCGTGCCGCCGGATCGCGCGGGAAACATGGCGGCCTGCGGCATGGCGGCGCACATTGGGCGACGCGCTGCGGCTGGTCTCGCCCCTAATGTAGCGCAAGCTGCCGATCGACATTTCCGCACCGGGCCCGGCGCGCCGTTCCCCTGATTTCCGTAATTTTCCCCTCTTCCCGCCTGCCTGTCCGCGCCGCCGGGTAGAGGCTCCCTCCGTCCGCCACCGGCGCCGGAAGCACCTCCGGCCACGGATTCGGATACCGCCGTGCGACATCCCGGGAGGCCCACGGGCCTCCCGCCCGGACGGGAACGGGAAATACGGCTCGGCGCCTTATTATTACGCACAATAATTTTTTTTGGAAATCGTTAATTTATGCGTAACTTTGCGCGATAAAGCGCCGTAAAAGATTTATCAATGAAGCAGACTTTTTTATACGCCGTGTGCGGGTGATTCTGGTCACTGCATTTAGCGGATGCGCAGGAATCAACGCCCCTGCTCAAAAGCGGACAACCCGACCTGATTTACAGCAAGGCGCTGGAGTACTACCAGAAGGAGAAGTGGTCGCGGGCCTCGACGCTCTTCGAGGGCGTCCAGCACTACATCGGCACGCCGCGCGAAGACAGCATCTCGTTCTTCAACGCCCGCTGCAAGTTCAAGAACCGCGACTATGACACCGCCTCGGCCCTGTTCGACGATTTCCGCCGCAAGTTCGGCCGCAGCGCCTTCATCGAAGACGCCGAAGGCATGTACGCGCTCTGCTTCTACTACCTCTCGCCGGGTCCCTCGCGCGACCAGACGATGACCGGGCACGCGCTGATCGCCATCAACGAATTCATGTCGCGCTATCCGCCAGAGACCGCGTCGAGAATTTCAAGCAGATCAACGGCGAACTGACGCAGCGGCTGCACGACAAGTCCTACCTGAACGCCTACACCTACTATAAGATAGGCCGTTACAAATCGGCCATCGTATCGCTGAAGAATGCGCTCAAACAATTCCCGGACAGCAACCACCGCGAGGAGATCATGTACATGATCGTGGACGCCAGCTACCGCTTCGCCAACAACTCGATCGCCAACAAGCAGACCGACCGCTATCTCTCGATGCTCGACTCCTACCTCTCGTTCAAGGAGGAGTTCCCCGAATCGAAACACACCAAGGAGGTCGACCGCATGGCCCAGCACGCCCGCGACTACCTCGACCGCAACAACAAAGACAACAACATATAAGATGGAAATCAAGAAGAACATTCCCAACAACACCATCACGCGCAAGCTGGTGGATCTGGACAAGGAAACGGGCAACATCTACGAAACGGTGAACATCATCGCCCGCCGTGCCAACCAGATCTCGACCGAACTCAAGACCGAGCTCAGCCGCAAGCTCGCCGACTTCTCTTCGCCGACGGACACCATGGAGGAGACCTTCGAGAACCGCGAGCAGATCGAAATCTCGCGCTACTACGAACGCCTGCCCAAGCCCGCGATCATCGCTACCGAGGAGTTCCTCGACGGCGAACTCTTCTACAAGGAGAACAAAGAGGCCAAGGAGTCCTAACGATACCGCCATGAATTTGCAGGGAGGTGGCATACAGGGGCCCCGGCGCAGGCACTGCCTGCCCGGCCGAAGGAGGACTCCGGACGGCACATACTGCTGGGCATCACGGGAAGCATAGCGGCCTACAAGGCTGCCGTGCTTTGTCGTTTATTGAAGACGGCCGGCGCCGACGTGCGCGTGGTGATGACTCCGCTGGCGAAGCAGTTCATCACGCCCCTGACGATGGCCACGCTCTCCAGAAACCCGATCCTCGTGGAGTTCTTCGACCCCGAGAACGGGGCCTGGAATTCCCATGTCTCGCTCGGCGAATGGGCCGACTGCTACCTGATCGCCCCCGCCACGGCCAATACACTGGCCAAAATGGCGTCCGGCATCGCCGACAACCTGCTGCTGACGACCTACCTCTCCGCCCGCTGCCCGGTGGTCGTCGCCCCCGCCATGGATCTGGACATGTACGCCCACCCTACGACCCAAGAGAACCTGCGCCGGCTGGCCGGACACGGCGTGCGTGATCGCCGAACCCGCCGAAGGGGAGCTCGCCAGCGGGCTCACGGGCAAGGGGACGCATGGCCGAACCTCCGGAAATCGCCGCTTTGTCGGCAGTCTCCTCTCCGCGGAAAACCCCGAAAAAAAAGCCTGTCCGGTAAACGGCTTCGTCGTAACGGCTGGCGCCACGATCGAAGCCATCGACCCCGTGCGGTTCATCTCGAACCACTCGTCGGGCAAGATGGGCTACGCCATCGCCGGAGCGCTGGCCGCACGCGGTGCGCAGGTGACCCTCGTCACGGGGCGCACGTCGCTGCCGACACCTGCCGGGCGTGGAGCGCGTGGACGTGCTCGCTGCCGCCGAGATGTACGACGCCGCGACCGCGGTCCGAGCCTTCGACGGCGCCGACGGCGCTGTCATGTGCGCCGCCGTGGCAGACTATACGCCCGACACGGTTTCGCAGACCAAGCTCAAGAAGGGCGAGGGGGAAATGCACATCACCCTGCGCCGTACGCGCGACATCGCCGCAGAACTGGGCGCACGCAAAGGCGGCCGCCTGCTGGTGGGCTTCGCCCTCGAAACACCACGACGAACAGGCCAACGCCGAGGCGAAGCTCGTGCGAAAGAACTTCGATTTCATCGTCCTCAACTCGCTGCGCGACGCCGGCGCGGGTTCCGCGGCGACACCAACAAGGTGACCTTCATCGACCGCAACGGCCGCGAGCCGCTGCCCCTGATGCCGAAGAGCGAAGTAGCCGGACGTATCGTCGACAAAATCGAATCACTGTTAAAATAGAGACCGCCATGTTACGTCGTCTGTCGGTTGAGAATTACGTGCTTATCGAAAAGCTCGAAATGGAGCTGGATCCCCACCTGAACATCATCACGGGTGAAACGGGAGCCGGCAAATCCATCCTGCTCGGTGCCCTCGGCCTGCTGCTGGGCGCCAAGAACGATGGCTCGGCCATGAAGGACGCCGCACGCAACTGCGTGGTCGAAGGCACCTTCGACCTCTCGGGGCGGCGACCGTTTATGGAGGCGTTTCTTCGCCGAGGAACGACCTCGACTATGCGCCGGAGAACTACCGTAACGCGCATGATAACTCCGGCCGGCAAGAGCCGCGCCTTCGTCAACGACCTCCCCGTGCAGCTGGCGCAACTGCGCGAACTGGGCGCCCGCCTGCTCGACATCCACTCGCAACATCAGAACCTGATCCTCTCGTCGGAGGAGTTCCGCACCTCGGCGCTCGACACCGTGGCTGCGAACGGGGAACTGCTGACACAGTATACCGCGCAGTATACGCGGCTTACGGAGCTGCGCCGCCGGCTCGCCGCCCTGCGCGAAGCCGCCGCCAGCGGCCGCCGCGACGAGGAGTGGCTCCGCTTCCAGAGCGAAGAGCTCACGGCTGCCAACCTGCGCGAAGGGGAACAGGCCGCCATCGAGGAAGAACTGGCCGTACTGGAGAACGCCGACCGCATCGGCGAGGTGCTCACTACGCTCCGCAACGCCCTCGATGCCGACGAAACCGGGGTGCTCACGCTCCTGAAAAATTCCGAGAACGACCTGACACGCATTCGCGAACATTTCCCCGCGGCCGGGGGAATACGCCGCACGCCTGCACTCCGTACTCGAGGAGCTGAAGGACATCGACAACGCCGTAGCCTCCGACAGCGAACGCCTCGACGCCGACCCCGAACGGCTGGCCAAACTCGCCGCACGCCTCGACGCCCTCTACGCCCTACAACAAAAGCACCGCGTCGCCTCCGAAGCGGAGCTGATCGCAGCCCGCGACCGCTATGCCGCACAGCTCGCCGCCATCGTACACGGCGACGAAGAGATCGCAGCGGCGAAAAAGAACTGGACGCGGCCGCACAGAAGGCCGGCGCGCTGGCCGACAGGCTGCACAAGGCACGCGCAAAAGCCGCCCCGGCCTTCGAAAAACAGATACTGGCGACGCTCGTGCAGCTGGGCATGCCCGAAACCGTATTCCGAGTGGCGCTCACCCCGCTCCCCGACCTCGGGCGCACGGGAGGCGACGGCGTGGCGTTCCTCTTCTCGGCCAACCGCAACGCGACGCCCCAGAGTGTCGAGCGTATCGCTTCGGGCGGTGAGCTCTCGCGTGTCATGCTGGCGCTCAAAGGCCCTGCTTGCCCGGCGGATGCAGTTGCCGACGGTCATCTTCGACGAGATCGACACGGGCGTCTCCGGGCGCATCGCCGACGCCATGGGCGAGATCATCGAATCACTCTCCGCGACGTTGCACGTCGTGGACATCACCCACCTGCCGCAGGTCGCTTCGAAGGGCACGGCGCACTTCGTGGTCTACAAGCGCGGCGGGCGCACCGACATCACGCGCCTGGGCGACGAGGAGCGCGTGACCGAGATCGCCAAGATGCTCTCCGGCAGCCGCATCACCGATGCCGCCATAGCCCAGGCACGCATTCTGCTGGGCAAATAACCGCACACGCAACTACCCGCCGGCCAGAACGAACCTTTTGTCCGGCGCACTTTATGAACTCCGTATATTAACCCCGAATTTACCGCACGATGAATGAATTGACGAAGATCGCGGCCGCCAACCAGCAGCGCGCCCGCGAGGTCATCCGCGACTCCGGGCTCGAAGCCGCATGGCGCTCCGTCGGTGCCGAACCCAATCTGGTCGGATCGCTCCGCACGGGACTGCTGATGACGCACCGCGACATCGACTTCCACATCTATTCGTCGCCGCTGCGCCTTGCGGACAGCTTCGCCGCCATGGCACGCCTGGCCGAAAACAACCGCATCCGCAGCATCACCTTCAACAACCTGCTCGACGCCCCCGACCAATGCCTCGAATGGCATGCCTGGTATGCCGATGCCGACGCCCAGTTATGGCAGATCGACATGATCCACATGCCGAAAGGTTCGGCCTACGACGGTTATTTCGAACGGGTAGCCGACCGCATCGCCGCCGTGCTGACCGACCGGACGCGCGAAACGATCCTCCGGCTCAAATACGAAACCCCGGAGGCGGAGAAGATCATGGGTATCGAATACTACCAGGCCGTACTGCGCGATGGCGTGGGTACCTATGCGGAATTCGAAGCCTGGCGCGCCGCCCACCCCGTGACGGGGATTCTGGAGTGGATGCCCCTGACAAAAGTGGAGCCCCGTCCTGCAAGGGAAGGGATCGGAACCGGGAGCCGGGAACAGGGCCGGCAATGGCGCAACACACGCCGCCAGTATCGGGCATTCAACACCGTGCATCAGGCAATCCGGCATCCCCGGGGCACGCAGCGCATGACAACAAGCCCGCACATAAAAAAAGCAACCCCGCAGGGTTGCTTTTTTCAATCGGCGACGGCACCGCAGCCCGCCTCGGCCGCTATCGGCACGGGCTCAGTCAGCCCGGTATTTCCTGTTGGTGACGTCGATCGTCCGGGCTTCGAACAGCCCCAGGTCAGCGGCAGGGCAAGCATTCGCAGGGACATTCCTGCCATCGTAAATATCGGCAAAATTATAGCTGTTGTCCGTAGTCAGCCAGTTCCACATCTCGGGATATACCTCCTTGATATGCACCGATTCGCGCGGATAGTTGAACCAGTCAAACCCGCAGAGGTAGCCGCCTTTCTCGTCGACATATTCCGTCCCCGTGGTGGTGATCACCAGTCCGTAGGGCAATTTGTCCTTGTCGAACGAATCGTTCAGGTAGGCAGTCGACAAGGCATAGAGTTCCACGCCGTTATCCACCTCGATATACCACTCAACGCGCATCGGGCCGTTCCCTTCGATCTTCGACACATCCCAGTTGCGGATCGTCGATCCCAGGTACTCCCCGACCTTGATATTGGCCTTGTCGTAGGTATCTGAGCGTTCCCTCCATCGACTTGAAATACTGCGACCGGCAATCGGCACCTTCGGGGGTGATCAACCCCTTGAAGATACGCTTGCCGCCCTTGTAAACGACACATCCCAGTTTGATGGATTTCGTCGACCCCAAGTCGCCACGGGCTGTACGCCGAACCCGAAAAATGTTCTGCCGGGTCTGGTACAGCACATGGATGACCAGGTCGTTGTAATCGTAATCCCCGCGCCTGGAGTCCTCGAAACATACTACCTGGAACAACTGCGATTTGTTGCCTGCGAAATTGGGGTACTCATCGCGCGGGACGAACGTCGTCGTCAACCCCTCGTCCGAACGGGTCAGGGTCATCCGCGGCACCCAGATCGTCATGGGGCTTTCGGCTTCGGCCAGCGTCACCCCGTATGCCTTCACTACGGTGATGCAACCTTCTTTCACGGGGACATCGTACGTGCCGGCCGTTTGGTAATGGTCGATGTCGACGTCCACGGGACTGCCGGGACGGACATCGCTTTTCTCAATGCAGGAGGCAGCCAGGAAGGCCAGCATTAAGATGGTAATTTTCTTCATTGTTGGGTGTGTTAGATTAATAAAAATGGTTCCGCATCTCCCGTTGCACTTCTTCCCCACTCCTGGGAACCGATTATTTTGCTCGGACAAAGTTAGATATTCCGCCTCAAACACCAAACAAATCAGCCAAAAACGCACTCAATACAGCCCAATTTCATTTTCAAAGCCCGCCTGCCGCACCGGCAGGGGGCCTGAGGCTGTAATTTTCGCATTCGGCCTGCCGATCATAGCAATGGCCTATCGCATCGACGGCATTTCGGACTGCCACACACCCGGCTCATAGCTCCCGGGCGCATGAGCGACAAAGACGCAGCCGACACTACAAGCCGGGCAATTCGCCGGGGCACAGATCGGCTCGGCCGGCATATGATAGATGCCAAACCGCAAATGCGCGGACAGGAATAGCCCTGCGGCCAACGAAGTACCCGCCGCCCCGGGCGGAACCCCTCCCGGCCAACCACCCGCGGCGCCGGAGAATGCCGCTTCGACCGCTTCGCGGCAAAAAAACCGGAGCCTCAGCGGAGGCTCCGGTTTTCCATATTGCGAACCGATGATTACATCATGCCGCCCATACCGCCTGCGGGCATCGCAGGCATGGCGGGAGGCATCGGATTTCTTCTCCGCCAGCACGCATTCGGTGGTCAGGAACATCGAAGCGATCGAAGCGGCATTCTCCAGCGCAACGCGCGACACCTTCGTCGGGTCGATGATACCGGCCTTCAACAAGTCTTCGTACTTGTCGTCGCGGGCGTTGTAACCGAAGGCGTCCTTGCCCTCCTTCACCTTGTTGACGACCACCGAGCCTTCGCCGCCGGCGTTCTCGACGATCTGGCGGAGCGGCTCCTCGATGGCGCGTTTCACGATCTGGATACCCGTCGTCTGGTCTTCGTTAGCACCCTTCATGCCTTCGAGAGCCGCCGTGGCGCGGATGTAAGCCACACCGCCGCCCGGGACGATCCCCTCTTCGACAGCGGCACGGGTCGCAGCCAGCGCGTCGTCGACGCGGTCTTTCTTCTCCTTCATCTCGACTTCCGTGGCGGCTCCACATAGAGTACGGCGACACCGCCGGCCAGCTTGGCCAGACGCTCCTGCAGCTTCTCCTTGTCATAGTCCGACGTAGCCTTGTCGATCGACGAGCGGATCTGAGCCACACGGGCTGCGATCTCCTCCTTCTTGCCGGCACCGTCGACGATCGTAGTGTTCTCCTTATTGAGCGTCACCTTGTCGGCCGTACCGAGCATCGTAAGGTCGGTATCCTCCATCTTCATACCCTTGTCGGTCGAGATCACCGTAGCACCCGTCAAGATAGCGATATCCTCGAGCATCTCCTTGCGGCGGTCACCGAAGCCCGGAGCCTTGCAGGCTGCGATCTTCAGCGTACCGCGCAGCTTGTTGACCACGAGCGCCGACAGCGCCTCGCCGTCCACGTCCTCGGCGATGATCAGCAGCGAACGGCCGCTCTGGGCCACCGGCTCGAGCACGCCCATCAGCTCCTTCATCGTCGAAATCTTCTTGTCGGTAATCAGGATGTAAGGCTTCTCGAGCTGTGCCTCCATCTTCTCGGGATCGGTCATGAAGTAAGCCGAGATGTAACCGCGGTCGAACTGCATACCCTCTACAACCTCGACATGGGTCTCGGTACCCTTGGCCTCCTCGACGGTGATGACACCCTCGTTGTTGACCTTGGCCATCGCCTCGGCGATCAGCTTACCGATCGTCTCGTCGTTGTTGGCCGAAATGGTGGCCACCTGCTCGATCTTGGCGAAATCCGAACCGACCTCCTGGCTCTGCTTCCGCAGCGACTCCACGACCGTCGCAACGGCCTTGTCGATGCCGCGTTTGAGATCCATCGGATTGGCACCGGCCGTCACGTTCTTCAGGCCGACGCCGATGATCGACTGCGCCAGCACGGTTGCGGTGGTCGTACCGTCGCCCGCATCGTCGTTGGTCTTCGAAGCGACCTCGCGGACCATCTGGGCGCCCATGTTGGCGAAAGCGTCTTCGAGCTCCACCTCCTGGCCACCGTCACACCGTCCTTGGTGATCTGCGGAGCGCCGAATTTCTTGTCGATGATCACGTTGCGGCCTTTGGGACCGAGCGTTACCTTAACGGCGTTCGACAGCGCGTCGACACCCTCCTTGAGCAGTTCGCGCGCCTCTACGTTATATTTGATATCTTTTGCCATAACTTTATATTTTATATTCGTTCATAAGCTTATCCCCGGAGTCCCCCATTTCAAGGGGATTTTCAGAGGGAATGTAAAAATTTCGAGGTCAGAACGACCGGTTATCGTCGAAATCGCCAAAATATCGTTCTGCTTCATGATCAGGTAATCCACGCCGTCGACCTGAATCTCCTGCCCGGCATACTTGCCGTAAAGTACCTGGTCGCCGACCTTGACTTCCATTTTTGACCTCCGGAAGTACCGGGGCCCACAGCGACTACTTTACCTGCCAGCGGTTTCTCCTTCGCCGTGTCGGGGGATGATCAGTCCGCCGGCCGTTTTCTCCTCCGCGGGATTCGGGAGGACGAGTACACGATCCGATAATGGTTTTACATTCATAGCTTTTCAGTTTTTTAGTTTATTATTGAATAGTTTCTTGCGCGTTAGCACCCATAGTCCCATCAATAGATGTGCCAACCGTTTTTGGCAGACGCCAGGTGACAAAGGTACAGTCCGGCCTGCCATTTTGTCACCCGGGAGATTTTCCCGAAGATTTTTCACCTTTTTTTTTGCACGGACAAAAAAAAGTATATTACATTTGCATCCCGATACGACCGGTCGACGGTCACACGGTGGATGTAGCTCAGTCGGTTAGAGCGTCGGATTGTGGTTCGAAGGTTTGAGGTTCTGAGCCCTTCTTCCTCACCCCAGGGCAGTGAAAAGCCCCCCAAAGAAACAGCACAATGGATAAAAGCCTTATGTATCAATGATATGTAAGGTTTTTTTTTTTATTTTAGGACGGGGAGGCCGGGCAACGAGGAAGGGCAAGGTCCGTGGCGCGGCAAAAACGCCGTATACAAAGTTTTTTTCACGCATAGGGATCAAACAGCCACGATCCGAATTTTGCGTACCTTTGTCGATAAAATGTCTGCGACGTAAGCCTGAGAGGCAAAACCGCCCGAAAAGGCAGGCATCCGTCCGCAGGCCGCAATACCACCCATGAACTACCCGCTCTACGAATACTCGCTCTGCATCGCCCTGCCGCTGATGCTCTTCTTCGGCGCTTACTTCCTGCTGGCTCCGACCCCCGACAAGACCATCTTCGCGAACTACCTCCGCTCACGGCGCATCATGGGCTGTGCACTGTTGCTCCTTGCGGCCAACTACGCGGTTCACTTCTTCTTCGAAGTGAGGTTCCGCGACGTTCATACGGCCATTCTGATGAACCTCTCGACCTACTTCCTCTGCTACTGGCTCTTCAGTTCGGCGCTCACCACGCTGCTCAACCGCTTCTACATCACGCGCCGCCGGCTGCGGTTTCACCTCTCGGCATGGATGCTCTTCACCCTTCTCTCGGGCGTCATCCTGCTGGGGCTGCCCGAGGGGCACGACCCAGAGGGCAGGGCTGACGGCAATGGCCACCTGGCTCGTCTGCTACGGGTTGTGGCTGGCCCGCCGACTCATCCGCGCCTACCGCCGCGCCGTGCGCCTCTTTGACGACACCCTCTCCGACGACATCGGCGCCTACATCCGCTGGCTCTCGATCTTCACCTACTGGGCCGTCATCTTCGGTGTCGGCTGCGGACTGCTCACCTTCCTGCCCGACCGCTACGTCTTCCTGTGGATTCTCTCGTCGGTACCCTTCTACATCTACCTCTACTGCTCCTACATGAATTACCTGCTCTTCTACGAGCGGGTCGAGCAGGCTCTCGAGGAGGAGACACCCTCGGCGGAAGAAGCCGCTGCGGACAATCCGTGCAATCCGGACGACATGCCGGACCGCGAGGCCCGGCCCGGCCATACCGACCTTGCGGCGCGGCTCTCCGGATGGATCGCCGCCGACGGCTACCTCCACCGGGGCCTCACGATCAAGGAGCTGGCCGACACCCTGCAAACCAACCGCACCTACCTCTCGGAATACATCAAGGCAACCGGCAACGGCTCGTTCCGCGACTGGATCACCAACCTGCGACTGGAGTATGCCAAACGGCAGTTGCTCCGACACCCCGGCAGAATATCTCCGGGATTGCCGAGGCTGCAGGCTTCATCTCACCCAGCCATTTCACACGGATCTTCAAGGCCCGGGAGGGCGTTTCACCCTCCAGCTGGCGCAGGTCTCAGCTCGGAAACGATCCGATTTCGTGACATTCCGCCCTCCCCGGGCGTCGGTGCGTCTTGCCTGAACAACAATTTTTCTTGCCTAAACGACAATTTTCACTTGCCTAAACGACAATTTCTTGCCTAAACGACAAAATTTGCGCTCCGCACTTTCCTGTTCCGATTTTTCTGCTAATTTTGTCCTCGAACTCTTCGGCTCGATGCCATGATCCCCTTCTGGAAAAATCCCGCACGGACCTTTTCGCCACTGGTGACGAAACGGTTGCGCGCACCCGCATCCGCCGAAATTCCCCCCCACAGAAAATCCGGAACTGACGCCCCCTGCGGCGTCTCCCTTCAGCCCGAATCTCCCCGATCCGGGCCGGGGATGTTTTGTCCCCGCGGCAACCCGAACAAATCCATGATACCATGAATAGACTCCTGACCCTTTTTGTTTGCGTTGGGACTCCTGGCAGTCCCGACCTTCGGCCAGACGGCAGACGGACCCTCCGGATCCGCGCCGGCCGCGTACACCTCCCGATTCGTCGCCGACGACGACATGTTCTACATCCCGTGGAGCGGCAACGGCGAAGAGCTCGACCGCCTGCTCGCCTGCATCGCCGAAAACCGTGCCGCCATCCTCGACGGCGCGGTACCCGTCGAGGTCGAGGGCCGCTGCACCTCGCAGCCCTCTGCGGCCGAGAACCTCGCCGTGGCCAAGACCCGATCCAACCGCGTGAAGACCGAGATGATCCTCCGCGGCGGCGGACTCTCCGAGGCCTGCTTCACGACGAAGAACCACGCCTCGGGAGGCAATCTGGTGACCGTGCGCATCGTCATCCCCGCCGGAGAGCCGGAGGCCGGACTGGAGGCGCCGCGCCGCGCGGCCGAAGAGGCCGAGGCCGGGCGTCTCGCAGCCGAAAAACGCGCCGAAGCCGAGCGTCTCGCCGCAGCGAGGGCCGAAGCCGAACGGGAAGCCCGGGAACCGGTCGTCCGGGTCGAGGGGCCCGCGGGCCCGAAGCCTGCGCCATGGGCCTCTCTGCGGGCCAACCTGCTCCGCTGGGCAACCCTGACACCCGACCTTGGCGTGGAATGGCGTATCAGCCCATCATGGGGCATTGCCGTAAACGGCTCGTGGACTTCATGGAGCTGGAGCGACAAGGACCGACGCTATGCCCTCTGGGAGGTGGCGCCCGAGGTGCGCTATTATATGGGTGCGCAGCGCCGCGGCTACCTCGGCGCGATGTTCAAGGCCGGGGCGTTCAACTACAAGCTCTCCGAGACGGGACGCCAGGGAGACCTCGTGGGCGGCGGCCTGACCGGAGGATACATCCTGCCCCTCGGCAAGCGCCTCGCTTTGGACTTCTCGCTCGGGCTGGGCTGTCTGCATGCCGACTGCGAGAAATACCGCGTCATCGACGGCGTGCGCGTGCGTCAGGGATCCGAGACCCGCAACTGGTGGGGACCCGTCCATGCCGGCATCTCCCTGAAGTGGAACCTCTTCTAAACCGAACGACGACGATATGAAAACAACACGACATATTCCGATTCTGGCCGCCGCAGCCGCCGGGCTGCTGGCCGCCGCCTGCGTCAAGGACACGCTCTACAACACACCGCACCCCGACCACGGGAAGATTGCCGTAACGGCCGACTGGTCGGCACGCGGCGAAGGCATCGACATACCTGCCACATGGACCGTCACCATGGGTGACTATACGGGTACGGAGACCACCGAGACCCATGCCCCCGACCATCTGTTTGCTCCGGGCAGCTATACCCTTGCGGTGTGGAACCCGGCCGAGGGAATCACGGTGAGCGGCATCACGGCCGCCGTGGCCGCAGCCACGGGAAGCCGGGCCGATACGGATGCCTTTGTGAACAATGCTCCGGGCTGGTTCTTCACCTATACGGAACAGGTGAGCATCGAGAAAGACAAGGACTATCTGCTGACCGCCGCAATGAAACAACAGGTACGCGAACTGACGCTTGTCGTCGAACCGACGGGCGATGCCGCCGGGCGCATCACGGAGATTGTTGCCCATCTGACGGGTGCAGCCGGGACACTCGACTTCGCTACCGACACCTACGGAGCCGCTTCGAGCGTCGTGCTGCCCTTCACGAAGATTACCGAAGGAGCCGATGCCGGCAAGTGGACGGCCACGGTGCGGCTGCTGGGTGTGACCGGCACGGAGCAGCTGCTGACGGGTGAAATCCGCTATGCGGACGGCAACCCGCTCCCCACCACGCTGAAAAAGCGACCTCACACGGGAAGCCCTTGCGGCGTTCAACAGCGGGAAGAGCGAGCCGCTGACGCTCGGCGGCACGCTGGTCGAGACCCCTGAAGAAACCGAATTTTCGGGATTCGAGATTACCGGATGGGAAACGGGGGACGGAGGCGACGTTAGCGCGGAAATGTAAGACAATTAATAATTAACAATGAATAAAATGAAGACTAAACACTTTGCACTCGCAGCGCTGGCATTGTCACTTGCCGCCTGCAACAATGAAAATGAGATTTTGAACAACGACGGCCCCGTAGCCGCACAGTTCACCGCCGACATCTATAAGGCCGTATCCACCCGCGTCAATTCGGAGGGGACCGGCTTTACCGACAACGACTGTATCGGCATCAACAGCGAAGACATCACCAACGTGCCCTACGTGAGAGAGAACGGCCAGTTCGGGCCCAAGGGTACAACCATCTATTTCAATGACACCGAAACGAAGACCTTCAGCGCCTACTACCCGTATAGGGAGGACAGCGAATTGCAGAATGGAATCGTGTCAGTCAACACCGATCAATACGGTCAGGGCCCCGAAATAGACTTCCTTTTCGCCTCGGGAGCCACGGGCAGCACCAGCAGCCCGACGGTGAGCTTCACCGGCGAGCATGCGTTCAAGCACTGCATGAGCCTCGTCAAGCTCAATTTTTTGGAGGGCGAAGGCGTTGACTTCAGCGAAAAAATTCTTAAACACTGCATATTAGAGGGCCTGAAGACTGTAGGCACTTTCAACACCACTACCGGTGAAACCGCCCTGACTGTCAACGATACCTCGCCGATTACCATGTGGTTTGACGACGGCGCCACCACCTCGCAACTCTTCATTTTCCCGCAGATATTGAATAGTATTAATATCCTTAACCTGAGTGTGGTGTACAACGGCGTGGAATACACAACCACGTTGCCGAATCCATCCAAGCCCGAAGCGAATCAGTTCTCCGCAGGCTATGCCTACACCTACAACATAACGCTCAACAACAAGGGCATCACGGTGGAAGAACCGGAGATCAAGCCGTGGGAAGACGGAGAAACGAACGATGTAAGCATCACGCTGTAAGCTCCACATACCGCTGCCCCGGCGCATGCGTCAAGCCGGAGCTGCCCATAGATATAGATATTATGGTGTGACGGCCGCCTTCGCAGGCGGCGGCAGCACAAAACGAAAACAAATAAAAAACATCACGATATGAAGAAAAGAGATTCCATCCGGATACTTCTTGCCGCAGCCGCGCTGCTCCTTGCCACGGCTGCCTGCACGAAGAACGAACTGGCGGACGGTGACCGTCTGCCCGAAGGACAATACCCGCTGGAGATAGCCCGCATCACCCTCGGAGTGGAGGGCGGCGAGGCGCAGCCCTGGGGCGCACCGGCGACGCGCGTCAGCGAGAACGGGGACGGCAACAGCAGCACGTTCGATGCGGGCGACCCGTTCGCCGTACAGATAGACGGCGGCGGGAGAGGTCGGCACCTACACCCTGTGTGCAGAACGACGGCTCCGCCGAACCCGAAACACCCCTGTACTGGAGCGACAGGGACGAGGCCCACACCGTCACCGCCTGGTACCCCGCCACGGACGGCACCCTCGACCTCAGCGACCAAAGCCAAAGTCTTGCCTACCTGCTGGGCGCCACGGGCACGGGCGACTACCGGGCCCCCGTCACCCCTGAGCTTCACCCACCAGTTGGCAAAGGTGCGCGTGACGCCCACAGCCGATGCACTCGGCGAGGTGCAGAGCCTCCAGCTCTATGCCCATACCCAATGCACGTATGAAAAAGGTACAGTAGTGCAAGGCTTGCAAGAGGGCTGGATAGAGATGAAGAAGTGCGAATACACCGAGAACGGCAACGCCATTACCTGCTGGGAGGCGAACGTGGTGCCCGGCTACGAAATCACGAAGCTGCGGGCGAACGGCACCGAGGAGCGCACCCTCTCCTCCGGCATCACCCCCGAGGCGGGCAAGTTCTACAACATCACGCTGAACTATGACCCGGGCTACACCATAGAGAGCGACGGCAGCTACACCGTGACTACTGCCGAGGGCCTGAAGAACATCGCCAAGCTGGTGAACGAAGAATGGAAGTCAGACATCAACATCACCCTGACCGACGACATCGACCTGAAGGGCATCGACTGGACACCGATAGGCATAGACGATAACCACCAATACACCGGCACCTTCGACGGCAACGGCAAGACCATCACGGGGCTGACCGTTACGGGAAGTGACCAATATGCAGGCCTGTTCGGACGTATCGGTACGGGCGGCACGGTGATGAACGTGAAGCTGGAGGGCGTACTGATAGAAAGCGATAACGAAATGAGCACTGTCGGCGGCATAGCGGGATGGAGCTATGGCACCATTGAAAACTGCTCGGTGTCGGGCAGCGTCAGCGGCAGCGGCAAGAACGGCCTTGCGGGCGGTGTAGTAGGCTATCAAAATGGCGGTTTCCTTACCGGGTGCAACTCCTCGGCCACAGTGAAGGGCGTGATTTGTGCCGGCGGCATAGTGGGAGAAACGAATAATAGTGCCTCCCTGACCGGCTGCTACGCCACGGGCGACGTGACCGTTGAAAACGACGGTACGCACAACTCCTCTGCCGGCGGCGTGGTGGGAAACAACGGAGGTGGCACCCCTGACCGCCTGCTATGCCACGGGCAGCGTGACCGGTAGCGGAAGCGGCACCATCTATGTAGGCGGCGTAACGGGAGACAACCTTGAAGGTACCCTGACCGCCTGCTACCATGCCAATGGGACTGTCAGCGGCCCTGACGGAACCACAGGCGGCGTGGCGGGACGGAACTATAAATCTACCAATGACCCTGTCATCACCGCCTGCTACTGGGGAGGCAACGGTCAGGAACAAGGCATCGGTGAAGACCAGGTAGGTACCGGCGGAACCGAGCAGGTGACGGACGACGACTGGCAGAATGCCGTTACACAGATGAACGCCGCCCTGAGCGGTAAAGGCTGGCAGTACGAACTCAAAGACGGCAACAGCCTGCCTACCTTGAAGAGACAGTGAACCGTCGGGCGGGCCCCAAATCGGAGCCCGCCCTTTTTCGTACCGGCAAACGCCCGATCACCGGATCTCGACCGGCTCGATGGGCTGGCAGGTCACACGGTCGAGCGGCGCATCGCGGTAGGCCACCCGCCCGAAATCGATCGTCTTGAGGTCGATGCTCCGAATCCGGCTGTCGTACATCGTCCGGTAGTAGATCACCCGGTTGCACATGTCCGAGGCCGAGGTCCACTGCGTGGCGCTCGGGATATCGGCCGGCACCTTCCCCTCGGGAAACTCGATCCCGATCGGGATATCGAAGTTGTTCAGCAGCTGGAAACCCTGCCGCACGGCATCCTCGGCCGTGGACTGTCGGGGTGCCGTAGCCTGGAAGAAGGCCGCCCGCACGAAGCGCGACGGCGGCGTGACGTCGCCCGGAATGCCCAGAAAACCGCTCCCCGCACCGAAAGACGAGGGAGACGGAGAGCCCCCAGCTCCTGCCCCGGAGCCGAACCCGGGTAGAGATTGACGTAGTTGTTCAGGTTGGTCAGCTGCCACTCGAAGCCCGGGGAGTTGGTCAGCACCCCGAGGGCGTTCTCGTAGAAGACCGGACGTCCGTCGATGATCTCCAGCACAAGCTGCCGGCCCGAAGTGTCGGTGAAGCGCCAGTGCACGGTCGAGGCCCGCGGATCGACCGCCACGACACGGACCCGCCCGACAGCCTCCTTCACCTCGTCCACCGTGCGGCACTCGCCGAGGAGCCACGCCACCAGCTGCAGGTCGGCGATGCTCTCGTCGCGCCGCGCCGGGTCGTATGCCTCATACCGCCCGTAGCCGGGGAAGTAGAACAGCCCGGCCGAGAGCCCCTCCTCGTTGAGCCCCTCGGCCACGAACTCCCTCTGCTCGACGGCCAGCCCGACATAGCCGTAGCGGGCCGTGAAGCGCATGCCGTCGATTCCCTCCGGGGTGTAGGAGCGCTGCGCGTATCCGCGCGGCACGACGACATAGCGGCTGTGGAGGTTGCTCCCGCCCCACTCGATGGTCCGGGCCACGATGCAGGCCCCGTCTGCTGCGCGCAGCGTGATTCCCGTGCAGGCCTCGGCCCGCGGCGTCAGAGCCAGCCCCAGAAGGAGGCACCCGACCGACATACAGCGTTTCATCATATCCATTTCCGTTTTTTGGTTCTGCGGCCGCCGCCGGCCCCATCGGGAGTTCCCGGGCACCGGGCATGTGCCGCCCGTACAAATATAAGAAATAAACGGACCGCCGGGTCCCGTTCCGGCACGGAAAACCGCACGGCCGCAAAAAAAAAGTCCCGGAGCGGAATGCCCGGGACCAACCGCACGACGGCGGTATCTTTTTGGCGTCGGATTACTTGCGGTAAACCTTCTTGTAGCCGTAGATGGCCTCATCGCCGAGCTCCTCCTCGATGCGGAGCAGCTGGTTGTACCAGCCATACGGTCCGAACGCGACATCGGAGCCGGTCTTGATCTGGCCCGAGTTCGTAGCCACGGCGATGTCGGCGATCGTCGAATCCTCGGTCTCGCCCGAACGGTGCGACGTTACCGAGGTGTAGCCGGCGCGGTGAGCCATCTCGATGGCATCGAGCGTCTCGGTCAGCGAACCGATCTGGTTTACCTTGATGAGGATCGAGTTGGCGCAGCCCATCTCGATACCCTTCTTCAGGAACTCGACGTTCGTCACGAAGAGGTCGTCGCCGACGAGCTGGCACTTGTCGCCGATCTCGGCGGTCAGCATCTGCCAGCCTTCCCAGTCGTTCTCCGACATACCGTCCTCGATCGAGTCGATCGGGTACTTGGCAACCAGGCCCTTCAGGTACTCGACCTGCTCCTTCGACGAGCGCTTGGCACCCTTCTCACCCTCGAAGATCGTGTAGTCGTAAACGCCGTCCTTGTAGAACTCCGACGAAGCGCAGTCCATGCCGATCATCACGTCCTTTCCGGGAACGTAGCCGGCCTTCTCGATGGCCTTGATGATCGAATCCAGTGCATCCTCCGTACCGTTCAGCGCGGGGCGAAACCGCCCTCGTCACCGACCGCCGTCGAAAGGTTGCGCTTGTGGAGCACCTTCTTCAGGTTGTGGAATACCTCGGCGCCCATGCGCAGACCCCTCCTCCTTGAGCGACGGAGCACCCACGGGACGGATCATGAACTCCTGGAATGCGATCGGGCGTCCGAGTGCGAACCGCCGTTGATGATGTTCATCATCGGAACGGGCAGCGTCTTGGCGTTGGCACCACCGATATAGCGGTAGAGCGGCATGCCGAAATAGTCGGCAGCGGCACGTGCAACGGCCAGCGACACGCCGAGGATGGCGTTTGCGCCGAGCTTCGACTTGGTAGGCGTACCGTCGAGCGCGATCATGGCCTTTGTCGATGCCGACCTGATCGGCAACGTTCATGCCGATGATGGCCGGGGACGTCCCTCATTGACGTTCTTCACGGCGTTCAGCACGCCC
>VOFK01001484.1_pt1 | contig 33122 bp, 58 predicted proteins | sample 5384121 | NCBI WGS metagenome assembly VOFK01 (sample SAMN12384730, study PRJNA508395) | human gut metagenome | isolation source: healthy gut J | host: Homo sapiens | reverse complement strand
CTCGGTGGCGCTGCGTTCCAAATGTCTACAAGCCAGCCGGTATCATTAATGTAACCCGGCCGAGCCGGCCTATACTGCGATACAAGTAATGCCAGTGTTCCGTTCTTTCCGATTTTCGTTAAATTAGGAGTTACAGTATGAAAAACTTCATTCAAATATTTGCTATAGAATAACAATAGTGAGATAATACCACAACTTATTGCTGCATCAGCAAAGTTAAAAAATCGGACTAAAGAAAATAAAATGCTGTCCACCGATAAATGGTAGCCACTGGGGCCAGTTAGTATCAATGATAGGGAAATAAAAACATATCTACTACCTTACCATAAAAATAAGGAAGCATACCCCTCCTCCTTCAGGTAGAAAAGAGGCTATCTGGGAATGAGTACTTTCATTAAACAGTACACCATAAAATACACTATCAATTATATTTCCTAATGCTCCAGTAAGGATAAGTGATATACAGATTATAAATCCAGTTTTAACACCTTGTTTTTACAAATTTATATAAAGAACCATCCTATGATTGTTACAGCAACAATACGAAATGACGTCAAAAACAGCTTTCCTAATATTTCCATACCGAAAGCCATACCATTATTTTTCTGTAAAGTATATATAAAACCACCCAGACACGTATACTTTCGTGCCAATACATATGTGTTTTTATCCATACTTTTATTATCTGGTCGATAATTAATACCGAAAAAATAACAAGTAACGCAATTCGACTTTTTGGTGAAAAAAATTACCCATTTCTATTTCTTGCCGTTATTTTTAGCTTCTATGCTTAAGGTAGCATGGGGCACAGCACGTAAGCGTTCTGCCGGAATCAACTTTTACCAGTTTCACGACAAATACCGTATGTTTTGTTTTCAATACGTACTAAAGCAGCTTGTAATCCTTGGATGAACTTTAGTTGACGCTGTGCTAAACGTGTTGTTTTCTTCCTTAGACAAGTATTAGCGCCCTCCTCCAACACTTTATAAGTAGGGAGATGTATCGTCGGTATCGTTACCATCTGCACCTGTTAGGTTGGCCTTTAATAGTTCATAGTCACGTTGTGCCAATTCCAACTTTTCTAAAATGATAGCACGGAATTCTTCCAATTCTGCATCTGAGTATCTTGTCTTTTTCTGCCATAAATGCTTTACATGTTTAATTAATTATTCTTTAACAATGCTCACATGGAGTTTGAAGTTTTCAAACTCTATTTCGGTACCATTTTCAATAAAATCCTTAAGTTTCTAGAGAAGTCCCCAAAACTTGGTTACAAATATAGTCTTTATTATTAATTACTGCACTATCTGTTTGTGGATTTTTTTAGATAGTGTTATTTTTTATTTTATCAGTAATTTCAAGACCACTTGATTTACGTATATTTTGGATACGATTTACTAATTCACGAGCAATACCTTCAAATCGAAGTTCTTCCGTTATCTCAATATCTAAACCTACTGTTAGATTACCATTCGTCATTGTCAACATGCCAGGAGCGTCTTCTGTTAATATTTCCACATCACTAAGTTCTATAACAGCAACTGTATCATTTATTTTCAAAAGAGTATTTCCTTTCTGATTCGAATTTTAATATTTCTTCTTGAGAAAGTTCTTCTACAGCTATAGCTATGGACTTCATCAGTTTGCCAAACTTGGGCCCCATCTTTTTATAATCACACTTTGACGCGTTTTATAATCATCATCCCAATATTAGTATTACTACCATTAATGTTAAGGGATTTAACATTAACTTCAGCCTCTATTAAATGCTTTTTACTGCGTTAAGACGTCTTTTCCATATCCTCATTTTTGATAGGTATCCATGCTGTGTATAATGGCTGACGAACCTTAATATCTGCTTTGCGGCGCAATGCCACTGCCATGGAAGTGACGTCTTGCGCCATCTGCATACGGGCTTCCAGTTCCTTGTCTATCATTTCCTCCTTATACCGGGGAACTTGGTAAGGTGTACGGAAACGACGTTGTCGCGTCCGGTAACTTCGGTCAGGTCGGAATAGAGCATATCAGCATAGAACGGAGCGATGGGTTACCAGCTTAGCCACGGTTTCGAGGCATGTATAGAGTGTCTGAATGCAGACAGCTTGTCTTGTGTCATGCCACCACCCCAGAAACGTTTGCGGTTTCAGGGCGGACATACCAGTTGGAGAGGTTGTCATTCACGAAGTCCGAAATGAGACGTCCTGCTTTCGTGGGCTCGTATTCATTGTAGCAGGTATCCACGTTCTTCACCAGCGTATTCAGCACGGAGAGAATCCAGCGGTCTATCTCGGGACGTTCCGTCATGGGCACGTCGGCTTCCTTGTATTCAAATTCGTCCACGTTGGCATAGAGGGCGAAGAATGAATAGGTGTTATAGAGTGTTCCGAAAGAACTTTGCGGCGCACCTCTTCCACTCCGTCTACGTCAAACTTCAGGTTGTCCCATGGTGAAGAGTTGGTTATCATGTACCAACGCAAGGGGTCGGAACCGTATTTCGATGGTAGAGAACGGGTCTACGGCATTGCCCAAACGCTTGGACATCTTGTTGCCGTTCTTGTCGAGTACCAGACCATTCGATATGACGGCTTTATAGGATATGCTGTCGAACACCATTGTGGCGATGGCATGCAGGGTAAAGAACCAGCCGCGTGTCTGGTCCACACCTTCTGCTATGAAATCGGCGGGATATACCTGGTGGCTGTCAACAGTTCCTTGTTCTCGAACGGATAGTGTATCTGCGCATACGGCATGGAGCCGGAGTCGAACCATACGTCAATCAAGTCTGATTCGCGCTTCATGGGTTTGCCGGCTTTGGAAACAAGGACAATATCATCTACATAAGGACGGTGAAGGTCTATCTTGTCGTAGTTTTCCTGCGTGTACACGCCCGGCTGGAAACCTTTCTCCTTATAAGGATTGGATGCCATCAGTCCGGCGGCAACGGATTTCTCTATCTCGTTGTAAAGCTCTCTACGGATTCGATACATTTTTCCTCGTCACCGTCTTCCGTGCGCCAGATAGGCAACGGAGTACCCCAGTAGCGCGAACGGCTCAGGTTCCAGTCGTTCAAGTTCTCCAGCCACTTGCCGAAGCGTCCCGTACCGGTACTTTCCGGTTTCCAGTTGATGGTCTTGTTCAACTCTATCATACGCTCCTTGCAGGCAGTGCTGCGGATGAAACCAGCTATCCAGCGGATAGTACAATACAGGCTTGTCAGTACGCCAACAGTGCGGATAGTTGTGCACGTGCTTCTTATTTTGAAGGCCTGGTTAGCGGCTTTCATCATCATGCAGATGTAAATATCGAAAGTGTCTCGGCTGCCTGTGCGGCTTTCTCGTCATACTTGCCGTCAACTGTCGGTGAAATTGCGGATCGTAGGCATTCTTCACCCAGCGGCCTTGATATTCTTTGTATGCGTCTACATCGACACACTCTTTTACGAATCTTTTCGTCCAGTTCGTCCAGTAAATAGAACTTACCGGTAAGGTCTACCATAGGACGGGTCTCGCCGCGCTTGTTAATCATGAACAAGGAAGGGATGCCTGCTGCGCGGGCCACAAAAGCATCATCTGCACCGAATGTCGGAGCAAGATGTGCACGATACCCGTGCAACCGTCTTCTGTGGTTACGTAATCGCCGAGGATTACACGGAAGCCTTTGTCGCTGACGCCCAATTGCCCTCATTATCCACATCTACCGGTTTCACCCACGGAATGAGCTGTTCGTATTCCATTCCTGCCAGGTCCGGACCTTTGTACTCGCCTACAATCTTGAACGGGATAAGTTTGTCTCCCGGCTTATAATCCTCTAATGCAAGCCCTTCCGCTTTTTTGTTGAAGTGAGTATAGAGTAGAGCTTTAGCAAGTACCACAGTCATCTTTTCCCCCGTATAACCGTTGTAGGTCTGTACGGCTACGTAGTCTATTTTCGGACCTACGCAGAGAGCTGTATTTGAGGGTAATGTCCAAGGAGTCGTGGTCCATGCCAAAAAATAAGGAGTACCCCACTCTGTCATTTCAGGCTTCGGGTTCTTCATCTTGAACTGTCCTACTACGGTAGTGTCTTTTACATCACGATAGCACCCGGGCTGGTTCAGCTCGTGCGAGCTCAAGCCTGTTCCCGCAGCCGGTGAATACGGCTGTATGGTATATCCTTTATAAAGGAGTCCTTTTTTATGAAAGCTGTTTCAACAGCCACCATAGCGTTTCAATGTAACGGTTATCATAGGTGATGTAGGGATCTGCATATCCACCCAATAACCCATTTTGTGGGTAAGGTCTTCCCACTCCTTGGTAAATTTCATTACATCCTTGCGACAGGCGGCATTGTATTCGGCAACGGAGATCGTTTTACCGATATCTTCCTTGGTGATACCCATGGCTTTTTCCACACCCAGTTCCACAGGAAGTCCGTGGGTGTCCCATCCGGCTTTGCGTTTCACCAGGAAGCCCTTCATGGTTTTGTAGCGGCAGAAAATATCCTTAATGGAGCGCGCCATTACATGGTGAATACCCGGCATGCCATTGGCCGAGGGCAGGTCCTTCGAAAAACACGAAAGAAGGACAACCTTCACGTTCTGTCATACTCTTGGCGAAAACCTGGTTTTCGTCCCATTTCTTCAACACTTCCTCGTTTATCTTTGAAAGGTCAAACTGTGAATATTCGGCAAACTTCTTACCCATCTTGATATTTACGATTTGACTATTTACGATTTACTACTTTAGTGATAGCCCGAGGAGTCTTTTCAGCGCATCTGGAACTATCCTCTTTGTTTTAAGGGTGCAAATTTACAAAAAAGTTAGAGAAAAAGAGATTTTTGAGCGGATAATTTTAAAATATGCCATTTATAAACTTTCGTTTTAATCGTAGGTTATTTCATTATAATTCTATCTTTGGAAAATATAGAGCGATACGTTATAGATTTAAGCGATGTTCTCATAGAAAAAAAATCTGTTGTCGTGTCGGCATGCTGTCACTATCTTTTGCAATATACAAGGTCCCTATTATTAACTCTAAAATGGAATTTATGGAAAAAAAGAAGCTCACAGCAGCCAACGGTCGTCCGATAGCAGACAACCAAAACAGCCAGACAGCAGGTCAGCGAGGTCCTATGGTGTTACAGGATCCCTGGTTTCTGGAGAAGTTAGCCCACTTTTGATCGTGAGGTGATTCCCGAAAGACGCATGCATGCCAAAGGCTCCGGTGCTTATGGAACATTTACTGTAACGCATGACATTACAAAAAGTATACTCGCGCGGCAATCTTCAGCGAAGTAGGAAAGAAAACGGAATGTTTCGTCCGTTTCTCAACAGTGGCCGGCGAAAGAGGTGCAGCTGATGCCGAACGCGATATTCGCGGATTTGCTATGAAATTTTTATACGGAAGAAGGTAATGGGATTTGGTAGGAAACAATACTCCGGTATTCTTTTTACGTGATCCTTTGAAGTTCCCGGATTTAAATCATGCGGTGAAACGCGATCCGCGTACTAACATGCGCAGCCCAGTAATAATTGGGACTTTTTGGACATTATTGCCCGAGGCATTGCATCAGGTAACCATTACCATGAGCACCAGAGGTATTCCCTACTCATATCGACACATGAACGGCTACGGCAGCCATACATACAGCTTTATCAATGCAAACAACGAACGTATCTGGGTGAAAATTCCATTTCAAGACCATGCAAGGCATTAAATGCCTGACTGATCAGGAAGCAGAAGCAATCATCGCCAAAGATCGTGAGGTCGCATCAGAGAGACCTATATATGAGAGCATTGAAAAGGAGATTTCCCGAAGTGGAAACTTCAGATTCAACTGATGACTGAAGAGGAAGCGGACAATTATCGCATCAACCCTTTTTGACCTAACGAAAGTGTGTGGTCGCACAAAGACTTCCCGTTGCAAGACGTATTGGTATTCTTGAGCCTGAACCGTAATCCGGAAAACTATTTTGCCGAAGTGGAACAGGCTGCTTTCAATCCTCAGAAATATCGTAGAAGGAATCGGTTTTTCGCCTGATAAGATGTTACAGGGCAGACTGTTCTCTTATGGGGATGCACAGCGTTATCGTTTGGGGGTGAACGCGGAACAGATTCCGGTAAACAAGCCTCGCTGTCCGTTCCATGCGTTTCATCGCGACGGCGCTATGCGCGTAGATGGCAACTATGGTTCCGCCAAGGGGGTATGAGCCTAACAGTTATGGAGAATGGCAGGATTCACCGGAGAAGAAAGAGCCGCCTTTGAAAATACATGGCGACGTTTATAATTATAATGAACGTGAATACGATGATGACTATTACAGCCAACCGGGTGATTTGTTCCGACTGATGCCGGCAGAAGAACAACTGCTTCTATTTGAAAATACGGCTCGTGCTATGGGAGATGCCGAATTGTTCATCAAGCAACGCCACATACGCAATTGTTACAAGGCAGATCCGGCATATGGTACGGGAGTAGCAGCTGCTTTGGGTATTGACTTGCAAGAGGCTTTGGCGAGTACCAAATAAAAAAACGCCACCGATTACGCAAATTTGCACAAACGGATAATTGATAGAATCCGTATCAATAATTTGCATAATCGGTGGCAAATTATTTCTTATTTCTTCATTTTTACTTCATACAAATCATTTCTGCGGTCTTTCAGGTTACGGACGCTGCCATAGGTGTGCAACTCGTTCAATAAATCCAAATCCACATCGGATACAAGAATCATTTCAGTGTTTGGAGTGGCTTCGGCACGCTTCCCGTCAGTGGGGGAAAGCAAAGTCGCAGGGAGTAAATACACCCGATTGGGCATACTGTATATCCATATTGTGTACACGAGGAAGGTTACCCACACTACCCGCTATAACAACGAAACACTCGTTTTCAATGGCGCGGGCATGGGCACATACTTTGACGCGCGAATAGGCATTTTGTGTATCGGTAAGGAAAGGAACGAACAGTATCTGCATGCCCTGGTCTGCCATGATGCGCGAAAGTTCCGGGAACTCCACGTCATAACATATCAGCACACCGATTTTGGCGCAGTCGGTATCGAATGTTTGCAAAGATTTACCGCCACTCAGGCCCCAACTTTTTATTTCATCGGGGTAACATGTATTTTTTCATACATTTCGTATGTTCCGTCGCGACGGCAAAGGAAGCCTACATTATACAGGCGCCCGTCTTCTTCCTTGATGAACGGCATACTGCCTGTAATGATATTTATGTTGTAACTGATAGCCAACTTCACAAACCGTTCTCTCTGATTTCGTTGGTGTAAGCCGCCAGTCCGCGGATGGCTTCCGACTCACCTTCGTCGTTGAATTTTGCCATCAGCGGCGCATTGAAGTATTCAGGAAAAAAAGGACAAAGTCGCTTTTATAGTCGGAGACGGCATCTACAAAAAGAATTCCACCTGCTCAAATAAATCATCCAATGTTTTGTAAGTACGCATCTGCCATTGCACCAAGCCGACGCGTACTGTCGTTTTCGGACTGACATACTCCTGTGTAGGCGGCTGATAATAAATATTATCCCACTGCAAGAGGCAAGCGTAGTGTTTGGATTCTTCATCGTTCGGAAGATAGTTACGCATCACTTTACGCACATGAAAGTCGTTACTCAACTGGAATGTCAATACAGGATCGTAAAATTTCTTTTTTGTTTTACTTTGTCAATGTACTCTTTCGGACGTATTTGGTCAGCATACTTGTGGTAATTAGGAATACGCCCGCCAAACATGATGGCTTTCAGGTTTAGCAGCGTTTCGCAGATTTCCTTGCGGTATTCGTACATACGGCGTGCCAGGCGCAGTCCGCGGTATTGCGGATGAATAAAGACTTCGATACCATAGAGAATATTTCCCTTAGGATTGTGAGTGTTGAAAGTTTCCTTACCTGTAACTTGGGCATAGGTATGATCATTCTTTACATCGTCATAATTCACTATAATGGAAGCGCACATCCCACAATTTTCTCATCAACGACTGTCACTATCTGTCCTTCGGGAAAGATGCGAATCAGCTTTTCTATCTGCTTGTGTGTCCAAAAAACGTCACTCCCGTCTGAATAAACGCGCGTGAATGATTGTGCCAACTGGTCGTAATCTTCTATCTGCAAATTACGAATCTGCACTTTATTGATTTTCATTTCGTCCATAATCTTTGTGTTATATACCTGAGTTTTAAACGGTGCAAAGTTACAGTTTTACTGATACATTAATCCTTATGTGGGAATGATTTTTTTCTTACCTTTCTCATCAAAAAAGACTATTTATCCTCGCAGACGGACGGTCCGAACGAATCAAGCATATATTACGGTAGACAATAGCGTGCTTATAATCAATAAGATACAGATACCGAATTGTTCCATGCTTTTGGTACTGACTGTACCATACTAAGGTACTCGGTGTACCACCGGGTGGTAGTCTCCGTACCACGCTTTGGTACAAACCGTACCATCCGGTGGTAGGCGTCGAAAGCCGAAAGGTTTAAACGCAAAAGGTCGTGCAATTCATTTCGAACTGCACGACCTTTCATATTTTGTAGAATGAGATTCTTACAAACTTATTTCCTTTTCTTCCAAAGTTTGGTCATATCTTCCAGGGTCTTACCTTTCGTTTCAGGAACAAGTTTCCATACGAAGATAGCAGCCACCACACAGATAATCCCGTAAAGGGCATATGCAAACATATGGCGAACTTATCGCCCATCTCCCCGAGACGCATATTGTACATCGGCAGGAAAGTAGACGAAACAATAAAGTTGAAAATCCATTGGAATGCCACTGCAATGGCTACCGCAGCGCCACGGATGGTATTCGGGAAGATCTCCAGAAATCAGTACCCAGCAGATAGGTCCCCAGCTAAACATAAATGAAGCGCTGTAAATCATAATGCTGATGACCGATATGATAGCAGGAAGGCCTGTCACTATGTTGCAAAGCTACCGAAAAGCCCCTATTGCCATACCGATGGAACCGGAGATGAGCAACGGTTTACGTCCCCATTTTTCAACGGTAAATACGGCCAATAGAGTAAACAGTATATTGACAATCCCCATAAGAACAGTCTGTACCATCGGATTTGCCATGCCCATTGTCTCAAATATACGCGGCGCAAAATAAAGCACCGCATTGATACCGACAGCCTGCTGGAATACGCTCAACATGATACCGATAAAGATAACCATCCAGCCGTAAAAGAGTTTTTTCTGTCTTTTCTTCGGTAGTAGCCTTAATATCGGCCAAGATAACTTTAGCTTGTGAAGAACCGTTGATGCGGCTTAGTACGTTCAATGCTTTTTCATCCTTACCGCACATGGCAAGATAACGTGGAGTTTCAGGAACCAACAGTACCAGCAAAGCGAATAATCCGGCAAGTACAGCTTCACTGACAAACATCAAGCGCCAGCCTGTTTCGGTTGTCCATGCGGCAGCTTCAGGGTTCATAATCTGATTCACTCCGTTAACCAAATCGATAACAGGATTGGCATGGCTGCAAAATCAGGAAGTTCACAAAGTAGACTACCAATTGGCCGAAGATAATGGCAAACTGATTCCACGAAACCAATGTTCCTCGAATATTGCTCGGAGCGATTTCAGCGATATACATCGGACAGATGGCAGACGCCAGTCCAACCCCTACACCGCCCAAAACCCGGTAGAAATTGAATGCAACCAAAAGGGAATATGAAGGAACTCCATGCTCAAAGAACAGGAATTCCGGATAGTATGAGCCTAATGCAGATAGAAAAACAAGATACCCGCCAAAAAGAGAGTTTTTGCGCCCCAGTCTGGAAGCAAAAAAGCCTGAAATAGCACTACCGATGATACAACCGATCAGTGCACTGGATGATGTGATGCCGTGTATCGCGTCTGTGTATTCAAAATCGGCTCCCATGAAGAAAGCTTGAAGCCCCTTTTCTGCGCCGGAGATAACTGCCGTATCGTAGCCGAAAAGCAGACCGCCAATGACAGCTACGAGCACAATCGAAAAGAGATAGAGCTTGCTGCCTTTTTCTGTATAATTCATGATATAATAGATTAGGGGGATTAATACAAATTACGAATTACAAGTTACAATCTACCGGCAGCGGCTATGCAACTGTTACAAAGCCGCAATTCCGGTAATTTTGTAATTTGTAATTCGTAATTAATCGATATTAGCAATACATATTTACGATTGCTTCGTACAATTCTTGTTTGCCGCTGGTCTGTTTCGGTTCGCCGTTAGCTTTTGCGTAAGGCTACGACATCTTCCAGTGTCAACTTGCCATCTTCAAATTCCTTACCCTTACCGTTGTCAAAAGAAGCATAACGGTCTGCAAGCATTTTTCTTGTAAGGAGATTCTTCGAGCAATTTTGCAGCGCTCTCCAAAGCACGTGCCATTGCATCCATACCGGCAATATGAGAGCGATGAAGATATCTTCAAGATCGGTGGAGTTACGACGGGTCTTGGCGTCGAAGTTAGTACCACCGTTGCCCAAACCATCGTTGCGGATAATCTGCATCATAGCTTGTGTCAGTTCGTAGTTGTCGATAGGGAATTGGTCTGTATCCCAGCCGTTCTGGTAGTCACCACGATTAGCGTCGATAGAACCCAGCATGCCGTTGTCTACTGCCACTGCAAGTTCGTGTTCGAAAGTGTGGCCTGCCAGTGTAGCGTGGTTCACTTCGATGTTCACTTTGAAGTCTTTATCCAGACCGTGAGCTTTCAGGAAGCCGACAACAGTTTCCGTGTCTGCATCATATTGATGCTTGGTCGGTTCCATTGGCTTCGGTTCAATGAGGAACGTACCTTTGAAGCCGCGTGCACGGGCATAGTCGCGTGCCAGAGTCAGCATTTGTGCAAGATGTTCTTTTTCGCGTTTTTGATCGGTATTCAGCAATGACATGTAACCTTCACGTCCGCCCCAGAACACGTAGTTCGAACCACCAGTTCGATTGTGGCGTCAATAGCATTCTTAATTTGAACAGCTGCACGAGCTACAACATCAAAGTCCGGATTGGTAGCAGCACCGTTCATGTAACGTGCGTGACCGAATACGTTAGCAGTACCCCACAACAGTTTGATACCTGTTTCATCCTGCTTTTGCTTTTGGCATAAGCAACAATTGCTTTCAGGTTTGCTTCATATTCTTCAATAGTAGCAGCTTCTTCGCAAAGGTCAACATCGTGGAAGCAGTAATATTCGATACCCATTTTCTTGCATGAACTCGAAACCAGCATCCATTTTATTCTTGGCAGCCTGTACTTTATCGGCATCACCGTTCCAGGGGAATTGTTTCGTACCGCCGCCGAATTGGTCGCCACCCTTCTGCACAGAGTGTGTGCCACCCTGCCATAGAAACTTCAACCAGTCTTTTCATTTTCTTGCCCATGATGACTTTTTCCGCATCATAGTAGCGGAAAGTCATTGGGTTCTTACTTTCTTTATGCCTTCGAATTTAATTTTTCCTATTCCGGGAAAATACTCTTTTTGTTGCCATAATTCTAATTGATTTAAAGGGTTAATATATCACTATTTAATAATTTATTATTTCATGTTCATGTCCAAACAGTGCTTCCAGCGTGCATACGCATCTGCATAGGACTTGACGGTCGGCTTGTTTCGGTTCTATGATTTCCAATTTTTCCAACGTTGCAAAAGCTTCGTTATTATCCTTATAGACGCCTGCGCCTATACCTGCACCTTTGCTGCGCCCACCGAACCGTCAGTATCATAAAAAGCTCGATTACCGCTCCTGTTACACCCGCCAATGTTTCGCGGAACAACGGGCTGAGGAACATATTGGCCTTGCCTGCATGGATTTTTGCACAGGAATACCCATTTGCTCCATTATATCAATACCATATTTAAAAAGGAGAACACAATTCCTTCCTGGGCAGCCCGGAATTATGTGCTGTTTGCCATGCTGATTGAAGTTTATGCCTTGAATGGAGCAAACCTATTTCCTTGTTTTCCAACATACGTTCGGCGCCGTTACCGAAAGGCAGAATACTGAGACCTGCACTTCCGATAGGAGCTTGGGCGGCGCAAAGAACATTCATATCGCTGTAAGAAACCCTCAGGGAGCAACGGTCCGTTTCATCCATGAGTTAAGGATGCCTGTGCCGTTGATGCATAAAAGAACTCCCTAAACGAGTTTGTTCTGTTGTATGATTAACGTGCGCAAAGGTGTTGACACGTGACTTCGGATCATAATTCACTTCACCGTTCACGCCATAGACAACTCCCGATGTACCTGCCGTAGATGCTTTATTTCACCGGGGTTAAACACATTCAGTGACAAAGGCATTGTTCGGTTGGTCACCGGCACGATATGTTATAGGCGTACCTTCTTTCAGGCCCAGTTCCTGCGCAGCGGCAGCATTAACGAGTCCTTGCAAGGAGAAGGTTGGTTTGATGTCAGCTATCAGTGAATGGTCAAAGCCATAATACTTCATCAGGAAATCTGCTACTTGGTTGTTCTTGAAATCCCAAAACATCCCTTCCGACAAGCCTGACACAGTGGTGCAAATTGTACCGCTTAGTTTCATTGCGATATAATCGCCCGGTAACATGATTTTGTATATTTTCTCGTAGATAGCCGGTTCGTTTTCCTTTATCCACGCGAGCTTTAGATGCAGTAAAAATTGCCCGGAGAATTCAGCAGATGAGAGAGGCACGTTTCTTCTCCCAGTGTTTCAAATGCTTTTTGTCCATAGGGAACTGCTCTGAGTCACACCAGATGATTGCCGGACGCAATACATTCTGGTCTTTGTCAACGCATACCAGTCCATGCATTTGGTAAGAGATGCCGATAGCTTTGATATCTGCTGCATCCACGCGCGATTCCTGCCAGTACAGCCTGTGTTGCCTGTTTCAAATTTTCCCCACCAGTTTTTCCGGATTTTGTTCCGCCCAACCCGGTTTTACAGCAATAATCTCCGCTTCTGTTTTCGGAAAGAATGCAGAAGATACACATTTACCGCTTTCTGCGTTTACCAAACTCGCTTTTACGGACGAGCTGCCGATGTCATAACCTAATAAATACATATTGAATTAAAAAATTAAAGGTACTACTACTTTATTTACCACCCTATTATCACACATATTATCTCTTTATCGTCTCACTTTATTATAAATCTTCTTGTCAAAGCGATAATATCGTGCTGCGCGGTGGGCAACGCCTTGCTGTTTCTCTTCCAAAGGCACTACATATTCCATTAGGGCTATTCTTTTTTTTTTGTGGAAGTTACGCACATCAATCTGTTTGTCGTACAACAACTCATACAAAGTACGAAGTTGCGACGCAGTAAATTTGCGTGGAAGCAAATCAAACAATGATGACGGGTTGAACTCTATATATTGACGGATATAAGTTATCGCTTCTTTTATAATAAGGTTATGATCGAAAGCCAACGCTTTTTATATTCGGCAGCGCCACCCAGTCAGCCATATAGTTGTCCAAATCACGATTCAGTGCTCTATCTATTTTCACCAGTGAAAGATATGCTATTGTCACAATGCGCTCAACTTTGACTGCATAGCACGTTCCAACCAATGCACATCCTTGGGATCTTTTGGTACGGTTTTTGGAGCCGAACGCTTTGAATTGCATCAGATTTACATTTTTGAGTCCGGTCAATTCATTCAACACCCTTTGGGCTGCTTCGTCCAAATCTTCGTCCATATAAATCAAACTGCCGGGCAGCTTCATATCATGGAAGACTTCACCCTCTTCTTCTCCGGCACGTTTAACCAGCAAGACCTTTAACTGCTCTCCGTCAAAACCTATCACCACACAATCTACGGAAATATGATTGTTTGCCAATGGCGTGTTATGTTCCATGTTTTGCATAATATTTATGTTTAACGGCTGCAAATATAATGAGGTTTTTTGAATATGCAATAGGCGAAAAGAATATTTTGATATGTTACAAAGCATTATTTTTACAGATAAATACATATCATATCTTTTTACAATATCATCTTAGTTGTGTTATCGTATAAAATACAATATGTAATTTAAGCAGAAAGCTCCATTGTTATAATTGTAATAGGCACAATAACTATAAACTCCTTAATTTATAAGGATTTTACAATTTGCCCACTACTCCTTCCGAGGGGCTACATATTGTATTATAAACACACGTCAAGAAGCGCCTTGCACAAAAAACATCTGTTTGTGCGATGATTACCGGAAAAAAGCTATACCTTTGCACCACTTTTTTAATTAAACACTAAAAATAAGTAAATATGAAAGCATTTGTATTTCCGGGTCAAGGCGCCCAATTCGTAGGAATGGGAAAAAGACCTGTACGAAAATTCGGCTTTAGCCAAAGAACTTTTTGAAAAAGCAAATGATATTCTCGGATATCGTATCACAGATATCATGTTCAACGGTACGGATGAAGATCTGCGTCAGACCAAAGTAACACAGCCTGCCGTATTCCTTCACTCTGTTATCTCCGCACTTTGCATGGGCGACGACTTTAAGCCCGAAAATGACTGCGGGTCATTCACTCGGTGAGTTTTCTGCATTGGTGGCAGCCGGGGCATTGAGCTTTGAAGATGGCCTGAAGCCTGGTTTATGCTCGTGCAATGGCTATGCAAAAGGCTTGTGAAGCACAGCCTTCTACAATGGCTGCCATTATTGCTCTGCCGGACGAAAAAGTTGAAGAAATCTGTGCACAGGTAAGTGCGGAAGGTGAGGTTTGTGTTGCAGCCAATTATAACTGTCCGGGACAAATCGTTATCTCCGGTTCTATCGAGGGTATCAACAAGGCCTGCGAACTGATGAAGGCTGCCGGTGCAAAGCGTGCTTTGCCTTTGAAGGTAGGCGGCGCTTTCCATTCTCCACTCATGGATCCTGCCAAAGTAGAGTTGGAAGCTGCTATCAACGCTACTGACGTTCATGCTCCGAAATGTCCGGTTTATCAGAATGTAGATGCTCTGCCCCATACTGATCCGGCCGAAATCAAAAAGAACCTCGTTGCTCAGTTGACGCCTTTTCCGTACGTTGGACACAAACGGTAAAGAACATGGTTGCCGATGGTGCCACAGACTTTACGGAATGTGGTCCGGGCGCAGTATTGCAAGGTCTTGTTAAGAAGATCGACGGCAGTGTATCTGTTCATGGAATTGCATAATCAATAAAAGAGCAATAAGTTCAAAGGGGGTGGCTTCGATGAAGCAACCCCTTTTTCTTTTCTTAGGGATATACTCATGCTGAAATCGGAGTAATTCAGGAGAATTTGGGATATTCATACCATGACTATGATATGTAAGATTTCCTATTAGCCGGAATATATAAAATAGACATATTTGCAGGCAAATATTAACTTACAGAATAAAAAACTCCCTCTTTTATTTTTTATTTATTTTATTTTCTCTTACCTTTGCCACCGTAAAGACAAAGGGGTGCCCCGACGGGCTGAGATTATACCCTCGAACCTGATGCAGTTAGTACTGCCGTAGGAATTGGATATTTTTTTCTCTTAGAACTTACCTTAACGGTACTTCTTTGTATTTACTTCCATTGTTTTACTTAACAGAAACAGAAACATGAAAGTATTAATCAACAACAAGGAAGTGGAAACCGAAGCCTCTACCCTTTCACAGGACTGACCAATGAGCTTTCCTTACCGGCGCAAGGCATTGCCGTTGCCGTCAATAACCGTATGATTCCACGTACGGAATGGGCGGATTATGCTCTGTCCGAAGGAATATCCATCGTAATAATAAAAGCTGCCTGCGGCGGATAGGCTATGGAAAAGGTTCAGTTCATTACACATTACACTGAAAAGTACTCCTATCTCGACTCTGCCCGTATGGCATTGAAAGGGGGATGCCGGTGGATACAACTGCGTATGAAAGATGCCGGCAAAGAGGAAATAGTGTCCGTAGCTATGGAGCTGCGGAATTTATGCAATGATTGCGGCGCCATATTCATCATCGACGACCACGTGGAGCTGGTAAGGAAATCGGGGCGGATGGCGTACATCTCGGCATGAACGACATGCCCGTTGCCGAAGCGCGACGCATACTTGGAGAGGAATATATCATAGGCGGTACTGCCAACACGTATGAAGACGTGAAAGAAGCATTGGCTCGACGGAGGTAAATTACATCGGCTGCGGACCGTTCAGATATACCACCACCAAGCAGAAACTCAGCCCTATTCTGGGTTTGGAAGGATATAAAGAGATTATCCGGAAAATGCAGGAAGAAAAGATCTGTCATCTTCCCTGTCGTAGCCATTGGCGGGATTACCTTTGCCGATATTCCTGCGATCATGCAGACAGGCGTTACGGGCATTGCTCTTTCAGGGACTGTGTTGCGTGCAGACAATCCGGTAGAGGAAATGCGAAAGATACTTGCCGTAATTAACCAAACAGACAATTATTGAAACAATAAACAAAAAGGTATATGGAAAAAATTAGTTATTGCGGGACGCGAATTCAACTCCCGTCTGTTTTTGGGAACAGGAAAATTCAATTCCAATGAAATAATGGAACAGTCCATTCTGGCATCCGGTACGGAAATGGTAACGGTGGCAATGAAACGCATTGAGCTGGAAAACAAGGAAGATGATATGCTGAAACATATCCGTCATCCCCACATTCAGCTCTTGCCCAACACTTCGGGCGTGCGTAATGCCGAGGAAGCGGTGTTTGCCGCACAAATGGCACGTGAAGCATTCGGAACCAACTGGCTGAAACTGGAAATTCATCCTGATCCGCGCTATCTTCTTCCCGACTCCACCGAGACCCTGAAAGCTACGGAAGAACTGGTGAAACTGGGGTTTGTAGTCCTTCCCTATTGCCAGGCGGACCCCACACTTTGCAAACGGCTGGAAGAAGCCGGCGCTGCTACCGTCATGCCTCTGGGTGCACCTATCGGTACGAATAAAGGATTGCAGACCAGAGACTTTCTGCGGATTATCATCGAACAGGCCACTATCCCCGTGGTGGTAGATGCCGGTATAGGTGCTCCCAGCCACGCTGCCGAAGCAATGGAGATGGGTGCTTCCGCCTGTCTGGTAAACACGGCCATTGCCGTAGCCGGAAACCCCACAGCTATGGCACAAGCCTTCAAACAAGCCGTAGAAGCCGGACGCACGGCCTATGAAGCCGGTTTGGGATTGCAGGCCGACAGCCTTTTGTAGCCGAAGCCAGTTCTCCCCCCCTCACAGCCTTCCTTAATGAATAAAACAGCAACAATCAGTTATGAAACCAAGAATAAAATTCCCTCGTTCCGAGAAAGTATATCTGCCGGGAACAATCTATCCGGAACTTCGCGTAGGTATGCGTAAAGTAGAGCAAGTGCCTAGTACAACCTTTGTCAATGGAGAGAAAGTGATTACTCCCAATCCGGACATTTACGTCTACGACACCAGCGGTCCTTTCAGCGATCCCGACATTGAGATAGATCTCAAAAAGGGATTACCCCGCCTGCGCGAACCCTGGATTCTGCACCGCAACGATGTGGAGCAACTGCCGGAGATTACCTCGAATACGGCCGCATGCGCCGTGACGACAAGTCGCTCGACCACCTGCGCTTTGAACATATCTCACTACCCTATCGTGCCAAACAGGGCAAATGCTGCACGCAGATGTATTACGCCAAGCAAGGCATCATCACCCCCGAAATGGAATATGTGGCAATCCGCGAGAACATGAACTGTGCCGAATTAGGGATAGAAACGCATATCACTCCTGAATTTGTCCGCCGGGAAATTGCGGAAAGGACGTGCCTTGCTCCCTGCCAATATCAATCATCCCGAAGCCGAACCGATGATTATAGGCCGTAACTTCCTGGTGAAAATCAACACGAACATTGGCAATTCGGCTACCACTTCGAGCATTGATGAAGAAGTGGAAAAAGCACTTTGAGTTGTAAATGGGGCGGTGACACCCTAATGGACCTATCGACCGGAGCAAACATCCACGAAACCCGGGAGTGGATCATCCGCAACTGTCCGGTTCCCGTTGGTACGGTTCCCATTTATCAGGCGTTGGAAAAGGTGAACGGCAAAGTAGAGGAACTTACTTGGGAACTCTATCGGGACACGCTGATTGAACAGTGCGAACAAGGCGTAGACTACTTCACCATACACGCTGGTATCCGCCGCCACAACGTACACCTGGCCGACAAGCGTCTGTGCGGCATCGTGAGCCGCGGCGGAAGCATCATGAGCAAATGGTGTCTGGTGCACGACCGCGAAAGCTTTCTGTACGAACATTTCGACGACATCTGCGATATATTGGCGCAATACGATGTAGCCGTTTCCTTGGGCGACGGCCTGCGTCCCGGCTCTACGTACGATGCCAACGACGAAGCGCAGTTTGCCGAACTCGATACCATGGGCGAGCTTGTGCTCCGCGCCTGGGCAAAGAATGTGCAGGCTTTCATCGAAGGTCCCGGACACGTGCCCATGCACAAGATTAAGGAAAATATGGAACGCCAGATAGAAAAGTGCCACAACGCTCCTTTCTATACGCTGGGGCCGTTGGTTACGGACATCGCTCCGGGCTACGACCATATCACTTCGGCTATCGGTGCGGCGCAAATCGGCTGGCTGGGCACGGCCATGCTGTGCTACGTCACCCCCAAAGAGCACCTTGCATTGCCCGACAAGGAAGATGTGCGCGTAGGAGTTATCACCTATAAGATAGCCGCCCACGCCGCCGACCTTGCCAAAGGACATCCCGGTGCGCAAGTACGCGACAACGCGTTGAGCAAGGCGCGTTATGAGTTCCGTTGGAAAGACCAGTTCGACCTCTCGCTCGACCCCGAACGGGCACAGACTTATTTCCGGGCAGGACATCACATCGACGGAGAATACTGCACGATGTGCGGGCCTAACTTCTGCGCAATGCGGTTGTCAAGGGAATTGAGAAAGAAAAAAGAATAACTATCGGATTAACTTTATCATAGAATAAAATGTTTTCAGACGAATTAGAGAAAATATCCTGGGAAGAGACGACCGTCCGCATCAATTCAAAAAGACAGATGCGGATGTGCGCCGCGCACTTTCCAAGGAGCATTGCGACGTAGAGGATTTTATGGCGCTCATTTCACCGGCTGCCGTCCCCTATCTGGAAACAATGGCACGTTTAAGCAAGAAGTACACGGAAGAGCGTTTCGGAAAAACGATTTCCATGTTTGTGCCGTTGTATATTACGAACTCCTGTACCAACTCGTGCGTGTACTGCGGTTTCCACATCAGCAATCCCATGCCCCGCACCATACTGACAGAAGAGGAGATTGTAAACGAATACAAGGCTATCAAGAAGCTCGCGCCTTTTGAAAACCTGCTGCTGGTTACGGGTGAAAATCCTGCCAAAGCCGGTGTTCCGTACATCGCCCGCGCACTCGATTTGGCAAAGCCTTATTTCAGCAACCTGAAGATTGAAGTAATGCCCTTGAAAGCCGAAGAATATGCCGAACTGAAGACGCATGGCATGAACGGCGTCATCTGTTTTCAGGAGACCTACCACAAGGCGAACTATAACATATACCACCCGCGTGGCATGAAGTCCAAATTCGAATGGCGCGTAAACGGCTTTGACCGTATGGGGCAGGCAGGCGTACATTCCATCGGCATGGGAGTGCTCATCGGTTTGGAAAAAAGAGTGGCGGACGGACATTTGCATGATGACATACCATCTGCGCTACCTTCAGAAGCATTATTGGAAAACGAAGTATAGCGTCAATTTCCGCGTATGCGCCCTTCGGAAAACGGCGGGTTTCAACCCAACGTGATTATGAGCGACCGCGAGCTGGCTCAGGTTACCTTTGCCATGCGGATATTCGACCATGATGTGGACATATCCTACTCCACTCGCGAACCGGCTTTCATACGCGACCACATGGCAACTTTTTAGGAGTTACCACCATGAGCGCGGAAAGCAAAACGGAACCGGGCGGATATTACAGCTATCCGCAGACTTTGGAGCAATTCCACGTCAGCGACGAGCGTAAGGCCGTAGAAGTAGACAAAGCCTTAAAGAGTTTAGGACGCGAACCCGTATGGAAAGACTGGGATGCCAGTTTCGACCTGAAACGTGTCTGACACTCTTTACATATATAATTATGACCCGATACAGCAGACAAATTTCCCTTCCCGAAATCGGAGAAGGCGGACAGGAAAAACTGCATAAGGCAAGAGTTCTGATAGTAGGCGCAGGCGGACTTGGCTCCCCCCCTATCGCCCCTCTATCTTGCGGGTGCAGGAGTAGGCACAATAGGCTTGGCGGACGATGATACGGTCGAGTATCAGCAATCTGCAACGCCAGATATTGTATACGGAGAACGAAACCGGCCTGTCCAAAGTGCACTGTGCCGCCAAGAGGTTGCAGGCTCTGAACAGTGAGGTGAACATCCTTGCCCACCCCTTTCGTCTCAGTTCGGAGAATGCCCGCCGTCTGATTGCCGATTATGACATCGTTGTTGACGGATGCGACAACTTCTCCACCCGTTATCTGATTAGCGACAGTTGCAGCGCACTGAACAAACCTTATGTTTACGGTGCCATCCAGGGCTTTGAGGGGCAAGTTTCCGTATTCTGCCATGGCGGGCAACCTAAGACATACAGGGACTTGTATCCCGACGAAGCCGCAACATTACAAATGCCTGCTCCCCGATAAATCTGTGATAGGCGTTACTCCAGCCATTGTGGGCAGTGTGGAAGCGAGTGAGGTTCTGAAACTTATTTGCGGTTACGGCGATGTACTGGCCGGAAAATTATGGACTGTCGATCTTAGGAGCATGCAGTCGTTCATTCTTTTAATATAAATGGCAGAAAAAATATCCCCGAATTGTATGAAACTGATAGTGATTACCCAACCTGAATTCTTTGAAGATGAAGCCGCTGCGATCACTTCCCTGTTCGATGCCGGACTTGAGATCCTTCATCTTCGCAAACCCGGTGCGTCTTACGAAGATATGGACAAAGCTCTTGCGCCGCCTTCCGGCGGAATACATGGAGCGCATCGTTACCCACGACCATTTCGGGCTTGCATCCGAACGGCACTTGAAAGGTATTCATCTGAACAGACGCAACCCGGCAGCACCTGCTGGCTTTTTACAGGGCATGTCAGCCGTTCCTGCCATTCGCTGGAGGAAGTGGCGGAATATAAAGCGGCATGCAACTATGTTTTCCTCAGTCCCATATACAACAGCATTTCAAAAGAGGGATATGCTGCTGCCTACGCTTTTGATGATTTGCGGAAGGCACATCAGGCGGGCATCATCGACTCCGGCGGAATGGCGTTGGGGGGTGTCACTGCTGAGCACTTACCCGAAATCAATTCATTAGGTTTCGGCGGTGTGGGACTGTTAGGCGATATATGGCAGCGGACGGGAACGGATTTCATCAATCATTTCAGGGAGCTGCTCCGTTCGGCTTCTGTCTTTTAATCATCAATCATTTTATCATCATGTTGTCCACTCCAGTCATTCTCACCGTTGCCGGTTCCGATTGTTCCGGCGGCGCAGGCATACAGGCGGATATTAAGACGATTTCCGCATTGAAGGGGTATGCCGCCTCCGTCATTACCGCCGTTACCGCACAGAATACGGTAGGGGTTCAAGCCGTCTACCCCATTCCGCCGGATATTGTCCGCATGCAGACAGAATCTGTCATGGACGATTTGAAGCCTGCTGCCGTCAAAATAGGAATGGTGCACAATGCCGCTATCGTACGCGCCATTGCGGAATGTCTGCAAAGCTGTTCCGCCCCCCGCTTTGTTGTTGCGATCCGGTCATGGTGTCTACCAGCGGACGGCAACTGATGACGGAAGATACCATTCACACAATTCAGGAAAGAGCTTTTTTCCCCCTCTGCTCACTGATAACTCCCAATTTGAGTGAAGCATCATTGCTGCTTGCACGCACTGTCACAGATGTGGAGGATATGAAACAAGCGGCTCGCGAACTGGCAGACCGCTATCATTGTGCCGTATTGGTAAAAGGCGGCCACTTGTCCCGGAACCACAATGTGCGATGTGTTTTATGGCGACAACGGATTCAGCCTGTTCGAACAACAAAAGATAGAGAGTTGCAATCTTCATGGTACGGGCTGCACGCTGTCTTCCGCCATTGCCACCCTCGCTGCCTGCAACAACGGGCTTGAGGATGCCGTCCGTCAGGCAAAAGCCTATATAAGCAAAGCAATTTATCATGGCAAGGACCTGCACATAGGGCATGGAAACGGGCCTTTATGCCATTTCTTCCCGGAGGAGGAATGATTGCTCATCTTTTTCCGGAAAACTTCATAATTAAAGCCCGAAATACTTGACAAGGGGTATCCTCATTTCGTATATTTTGCATATCGGACAATTGATAACATTAACCTAAAACTTAGCAAATGGCAAAATCAATTTCTTCCTTTTCGGAGTTGGCGCAAATGTATTTCCCCGGTTGCGCTACTCCCAAAAATGCGGTGAGATGTCTGCAACGCAGCATCAAAAGATGTACAAAATTGGCAACATTGTTGGCAGAAACCGGCTATCTTCCTTACAATCACCGCTGGCTTTCGCCGAAGCAGCAAATGCTTATATTCGAGAATTTGGGTGACCCATACCCCGATTAAGCTCCTAAAACGACATGAAAAAACGGCATTTCACATTGTGATTTGCCGTTTTTTTGTATCCATATTTCAATAAATTCATTCATAGACATCAAAACGCCTATTAATAAATTCCGGAAGAATTTTACTATAATTTTTCAAGAATTACAGTAAAATTCCAAATACATTCATTTATAGGAAGATTTTAAATGTATCATCATTTTACTTTTTCGCATGTAAGCAAATAATGAAAGGCATTTAGGTGGTGGAAAGCCTGTTTCTTTTTTCTGATTTATGCTTTATTTCATCAAGAAAGGCGGTGTTGTTTATGTATATAAATAGTTACGTTTGCGGCATTGTCCCGACCCGGTTTCCGTATGCATGCAATCATAATGTTTTCGAATCCACTAATAATTAGCAACAACTTTTTTCAAAAAACACGTTCCAAAGGGGCCCAAAAAGGGGGACTGAACGCCCGGCAGCCTGTTGTACCTTTGCATAGTCATCTGAACAAATGACAACAGTAAACCTTATTTTTTTAACCTTTTAAACTTTAATTATTATGGCTTTAGAGTATGTAGTAACCAAAAGAGTGTTTGGCTTTGACCAGTCGAAAACAGAAAAGTATGTAGCGCGTTCCGTCGGTTCCGGCCAAGTGCGTTTTCGACAAAATGATGTGCAAAGGTCAGTCGACTTTGCGGAGTCCATCGAAAAGTGGTAGACTTGGTGGTAAGCGGTTTGGTGGACATGATGGCAGAGGACATTGACGACGGCAAAACGGTGCAAATGGGAGAATTCGGACTGTTCCGGCCTACCATTAAAACAAAAAGCGCCAACACAGCCGAGGAGGTCAATGCAAGCAATATCCTTTCCAAGCGCATCGTGTTTACGCCGGGAAAGATTTTCCACCGTACGCTGGAGGAAATGAGCGTCACCCGTTCAGTGCCTGTGGACACTGACTATACAGACGGAAGCGGCAATAGCGGAAACACCGGTGGCACTGACGGGCCTAATGAAGGCGGCGAAGAAGAGAATCCGTTGGGATAACCGTTATTGAGAGAATACATTATTTCTTCTACCCTAAAGATGAAAAGCAGCGGGACACGTCCCCGCTGCTTTTTTATATAATATACCTGCCATTAAAATTTTATCTATTATTTTTGCAAAAACATTCACAATAAACCAGACATATATCATGGAAAAAGCAAAAGTATATTTTTTTTCGGACTTACGCACCTCTCCCACTTCCAATCTTTTAGACAAAAATGGAACGTCTGCTCAAACGTGCAGGTATCGGACAGCTTCCCTTTACAAGACAGCGTTTTTACCGCCATCAAGATACATTTCGGCGAACCGGGCAATCTGGCGTATATCCGCCCCAACTATGCAGCGCGTATGGCAAATTTACTCCGCAGTTTCGGAGCCAAACCTTTCCTGACAGACTGTAACACACTATATTCAGGCCGTCGTGCCAATGCCGTAGACCACCTGCAAAGCGCAATGGAAAACGGTTATAATCCTATATCCGCCCAATGCCAGGTGATTATTGCCGACGGACTAAAAGGGACAGACTACAGAGAAATACCGATAGACGGAGAATACTGCCCGGCTCCCAAGATAGGTACTGCCATCGCCGATGCGGACATAATCATCAGCATGAACCATTTTAAAGGCCATGAACAGGCCGGATTTGGCGGCGCTCTGAAAAATCTCGGGATGGGATGTGCCAGCGTAGGCGGCAAACTGGAACTGCATGCATCTTCCCAACCTAAAATAGACACCGGAAATTACATAGGGTGTAACATCTGCGTAAAACACTGCGCCCACGATGCCATTCATCTGAATACCGAACGCAAAGCGGAAATAGACTATACCAAATGCGTGGGATGCGGACAATGCGTAGCTTTGTGCCAGCATGACGCCGCCGTAGTGAGCGACTGGGATACGTCCGAACGGCTGAACTACAAGATTGCTGAATATTCCGTTGCCGTGCTGAAAGACAAACCGCACTTCCATATCAGTTTCATTATGAACGTATCGCCGGAGTGCGACTGCTGGAACCATAATGATGCCGCCATCATTCCCGACCTCGGCATGCTGGCATCGGCAGACCCCGTAGCGCTGGATAAGGCGTGTGCGGACTTGGTCATTCAGTCGCCCATTTTGCATGGAAATAATGTGCTTGCCAAAGGACACGAGCACGAAGACCTGTGCGGTTGCGACAAATTCCACATGATACATCCTGATACGGACTGGCTTGCCGGATTGCGTCACGCCGAAAAAATAGGCTTGGGAACAATGGATTACGAGTTGATAAAAAATATAAAGCTGCATTTACTCTTATGGCAAAAACAATGGAGGAAGTGTTGGAGCGTTTCCGCACTATTGAATTCCACGAGGATTTTGATATGATTGTAGCCATTGCCAATGGCGGCATCGTTCCGGCAGGTATCATCAATCAGCGTTTACAAAAAGAAGTGCATCTGCTTGCGCATCAATTTGAGGGACGAATATCAGCATCCTAAGTATGACGTTCCGCAATTACTGGCGCCTGTGGATTTCGACTTCAAGGGCAAGAATATCTTGCTGGTGGACGACCGTATAAAAACCGGAGCTACCATAAAGTTGGCACGCGAACTGCTGAAAAAAGAGGCACGCAGCATCAAAACCTTTGCAGTAAACGGTACGGCCGATTATGCGCTGTTTGATGAAACGTGTTTCAAATTTCCGTGGATATTATAATAAATGAACATTTTTCTGCTATTTTCCTTTCTTACTACGATAAAATAACTAATTTCGTACCGAACTAAAAAATAGTAGATTTCAACAACATGGAAGGAGCAACGAACAATTGGTTCTCTAATAAATACTCTATCGGCTATGCCTTGAGCGGCGGTTTCATTAAGGTTTTGCCCATTTAGGAGCCATGCAGGCCTTATTGGAGCACGATATCAAGCCCAATATCATTTCCGGTGTCAGCGCAGGTGCACTGGCAGGTGTTTTCTATGCGGACGGTAACGAACCTCATAAAGTTCTGGATTATTTTGCCGGACATAAATTCCAGGACTTGACAAAACTGGTAATTCCCAAAGTGGGCTTGTTCGAGCTTATTGGCGACTTTAAAGATTTCCTGAGAAGCAACCTGAAAGCGAAAAAAAAACTGGAAGAATTGCAATTGCCACTCATCATCACCGCTACCGACTTGGATCATGGACGTTTGGCACATTTCCATAAAGGAGACATCGCAGAGCGTGTAGCTGCATCCTGCTGCATGCCGGTATTGTTTGCACCCGTAAAAATAGAAGAAACCTATTACGTGGATGGAGGACTTTTGATGAACCTGCCGGTAACCACCATCCGGCGGGTATGCGAGAAAGTGGTGGCAATCAATGTCAGCCCATTAATGGCGCCTAAGTACAAAATGAACATCGTGAGCGTAGCCTTGCGCTCGTACAACTTCATGTTCCGTTCCAACTCGTTCCCGGAGCGTGAGAAAGCGGACTTACTGATAGAGCCTTACAACCTGGACGGTTACAGCAACCGGGAGCTGGAAAAAGCGGAAGAGATATTTATGCAAGGATACAACGCTACCAATGACATACTGGAACGTCTGCAAATAGAAAAAGGCACTATCTGGAAAGAGTAAAAAAATAACCATTCTCTAAATAAAAAGAAATGAGCGACGAAAATAAACTGATTATTTATCAAGTGTTCACCCGGCTGTTCGGGAACAACAATAACCACTGTATCAATAACGGTAGTATTACCGAAAACGGATGCGGCAAAATGGCTGACTTCACAGCCAAGGCATTAGGAGAAATCAAAAAGCTGGGGGCTACCCATATTTGGTATACCGGCATTATTGAACATGCAACGCAAACGGATTATCGTCGCTATAACATCCGCCCCGATCATCCGGCTATCGTAAAAGGCAAAAAGCCGGTTCGCCATATGCCAAAAAGATTATTATGATGTGATCCGGATCTGGCAAAGGACGTTCCGGAGCGTATGAGGGAATTTGAAAACCTGGTGCAGCGCACACACCGTAGCGGCCTGAAGGGTCATTATTGATTTTTGTACCTAACCATGTAGCACGCCAGTACCATTCGGACATGCAGCCGGACGGCACTTCAGTTGGCGTGAACGATGATGCGAACTATGCGTTCCAGCCCTTACAATAATTTCTATTACATCCCGCAATCGGACTGCATGCATGGACAGTTTGACATGCAAGGTACAGCCGGTGAACCGTATAAAGAGTTTCCGGCCAAGAAGCCACCGGCAACAATCGTTTTGATGCTTATCCCAATATCACCGACTGGTACGAAACCGTGAAACTGAATTATGGCGTGGACTACCAGAATGGTGGAACCTGCCACTTCAACCCCATTCCCGATACATGGACCAAAAATGCTGGACATTCTGATGTTTTGGGCGGAGAAGCATATCGACGGTTTCCGTTGCGATATGGCGGAAATGGTTCCTGTCGAGTTTTGGGAATGGGCTATCCCTCAAGTAAAGACCAAGCATCCCGACCTTCTCTTCATAGCTGAGGTGTATAATCCGAAAGAGTACGGTAACTATCTGTTCCGAGGAAAGTTTGATTACCTCTATGACAAAGTGGGACTGTATGACACGCTCCGCGCAATAGTGTGCGGCGACGAATCCGCAACAGCCATTACGAGGGCTTGGCAGAGTTTGGGCGGAATAGAGAAACGGATGCTGATTTCTTGGAAAACAAAACTTCTTTGCAAATACCGGACAGGAATTTGGCGAGCTGGGCATGGACAGCGAGGCTTCAGCGGAAAACTGACCTCCGTAGGGAGGGTAAAGATTGGCAATTGTTGTTCGATTCGACATTCTCGCTTCGAGCACCTGCTCCATGGAGAAGTTCTCAATCCCAGGTAGTAGGACGCTGGCATCTATCAGCGCTTTGCCATCGGCACCAGACCGATAATCTCACTGCCCACAATACTGACGCCGTAGCGGCGGGCTTCCACACGCACCAGTTCGAAAGCACGGTAGAGGGCGGTGCGGGTATAGTCCGTCATGTTGATGGATACCTGCGTGATGCCGCGGTCCTTCAACTCCACTCCCATTGCCTTGCAATAACGCAGTCCTCCGCCGATGAAACGGATTTTCTTAGCGATGTCATGGGCTATCTCCAGACTCGGCGTATTGAGGTTGATGTTATAGGCCACCAACGGCATGCGGGCTCCCACTGCCACTGTACCTGCGGTAGGATGACGTTCGGCCAGTCCGAAATCGGGATGCCATTCCGGTTGCTTTATCTTCTCGGCCATACCTTCGAACTCCCCTTTACGGACAGCAGCCAAATTCTCCCCGATGAGGGGCAGAAGCAGACTTTTCATATAAGAAGACGGGAAGATTGTAACGTTTTGCAACCTCCTTGCCCACTTCTTTGTCGAGAGGGCAACGGCTTCTTCCATCGTCACATCCGGATGGGGAATAAAAGGTACTACATCTACAGCACCCATACGAGGATGCTGTCCCTGATGGTGATTGAGGTCTATCAGCTCTACCGCCACGCCGATAGCTTCGAGCACAGCATCACGAAGCGGTTCCGGCTCGCCCACTACGGTCACCACAAGGCGGTTGTGGTCTTCATCGTTACTGTAATCCAACAGTTTCACACCTTGTTTGCCCCGAAAAGGAGCTACTATCTTATCTATCTTCTGCAAATCGCGCCCTTCACTGAAATTGGGGACGCATTCCATAATCTTATTCATAATGCTCTTTAAAAAAAAATATATATACTCTGATTTTTCAGACGCAGATGACGCGAATTCTTTTTATCGGAATACAGAGACGTCGGGATTCTTTTGAAAGAAAAAATCCGCGTTATCCGCGTCTAAAAAATGAAATCATCACTTTACTTACTCCTTCACCACTTTCTGCACCAACTTCTCATCAGCCACATACGGCATCGTGATATGATAGCCGTCTGCATGCGTACGGTTAAACTCCTCGCTCGTCTCCATGGCATGCGGATTGCGTGCCCACGAACGGCGGGCCACACCACCCATCACATCCCACAACATAGCGGAACGCAGGATTTCGTCTACCCGCTCACTGCCGTCGCACACCATGCCGAAACCGCCGTTGATGGCTTTTCCGATACCTACGCCACCTCCATTGTGCAAGGCCACCAAGCTCATGCCACGCGCACAGTTTCCGGCAAAACACTGCACCGCCATATCTGCCATGACATTACTGCCGTCCTTGATATTGGATGTTTCACGGAATGGAGAGTCTGTACCGCTGACATCGTGATGGTCGCGTCCCAACATGATGGGGCCGACCTCTCCCTTACGCACCATTTCATTGAAGCGCAAAGCTATATTCATACGTCCCACGGCATCCTGATAAAGAATACGAGCCTGCGTGCCGACTACCAGATTGTTCTTCTCCGCATCACGAATCCAATTGTAGTTATCCAAATCTTGCCCGCGACGTGTAGGGTCGATACATTCCATCGCCGCACGGTCGGTCTTCACCAAGTCTTCATGTTTTCCACTGAGGCACACCCAGCGGAACGGACCATAACCATAATCAAACAGTTCCGGTCCCATAATGTCTTCCACATAGCTGGGGAAGATGAAGCCGTTCTTATCATCTCCGTCCCGAGCGATTTCGCTCACACCGGCATCGTAGACGGCTTTCATGAAGGAGTTCCCATAATCGAAGAAGTACGTGCCGTGTTCCACCAGCCTTTTTATAGCTTTGAAATGACGCTCCAAGGAAGCATCCACCAGGCACCGGAACTCCGACGGATTCTCGTGCAGCATACGGGTACGTTGCTCAAACGTCAGTCCGACGGGACAGTAACCGCCCTCGTAGGTGGCATGGCAGGAAGTCTGGTCGGAAAGTAAATCTATGTGCAACTGCTTCTGCACCGCATATTCCAGCAAATCGACGACATTGCCGTGATAGGCCACAGAAACCGGGCGACACTCGTCCATAGCTTGTCGAGCCAGCGAAAAGGCTTCTTCCAGAGAATCTGTAACGTGTCCCACCCAGCCCTGGGTATGGCGGGTTTCGATGCGGGAAGCATCCACCTCGGCAATGATTGCCGCCGCCCCTGCCATCTCGGCAGCTTTGGGCTGCGCACCGCTCATGCCTCCCAGACCGGAAGAAACAAACAAGCGTCCGCGCAAATCGCCGTCCTGCGGAATGCCCAGTTTCAGACGGCCTGCATTCAGCAACGTGTTGAACGTGCCGTGCACGATGCCCTGCGGACCGATGTACATCCAGCCGCCGGCAGTCATCTGCCCGTAGTTGGCAACGCCCATCTGCATAGCGGTGTGCCAGTCCTTCTGATTATCATAGAGCCCCACCATCAGCGCATTGGTAATGATGACACGGGGCGCCTCGGGCTTGGACTTGAAAAGCCCCAACGGATGCCCGCTTTCGATGACCAGTGTCTGTTCGCGTGTCAACACTTCGAGGTACTGCTTGATGAGCCGGTATTGCATCCAGTTCTGACAGACCTGTCCCGTCTCACCATAGGTAACTAATTCATACGGATAAAGGGCGATGTCGAAACAAAGATTATTGTCAATCATCACCTGGAATGCCTTGCCTTCAATGCAGTTCCCCTTGTATTCGTCGATGGGTTTCGCTTTGAGGTCGCCCTGCGGGCGGTAGCGGTAGCCGTAGATACGTCCGCGTGTACGCAGCTCTTCCATGAACTCCGGAGCAAGGGTTTCGTGCAGCTCTTTGGGGATGTAACGCAAAGCGTTCTTCAATGCCGTAGCCGTCTGCGCAGGGGTAAGGGTGTAGCCACGGTCGGGTGCCCGCCGGATACCCTCGACAAAGGAAGGATAGGCAGGCAATGTTTTACTTAAGGTTATCTCCATGACATATAAAGATTAAGGATTTACAAAGTGTCAGCCCACAAAGGTTATATTTGCCGCAATATAGAAATAAATCCCGACATTCACAATGGAATGCCGGGATTATTTATCTTTTAGTCAGAAACCGACAAAGAGGAATTCTATTTTAAAGCCATTTTATTGATTTTCATTATCTGATAGACACCTTCATAATCGGCGGCAAATCCGTCATCGGCTTTGCCCATATCGACTACTTCCAACTCTACGTATACCGGTTTTCCGTTTTTAATTCCTTTCGTCATATCATCATATTTCTGCATGAGTTCTCCGGTCTCATCCACAATCTAATAATCGGCAGAATCTCCTTCGGCTTTGAAGGAACGCACCTCATGGCCGATGACCAGCTCGCCTTTTACCGACAAAAGTTTCTTGGCAGGGGTAAGCACCGCGGCAGGTATTGTTTCTTGATTCAGTGCTTCATTGTTCCTGGCATATTTCAAGAGCAACTCTCCTCTTTTGAGAATCAGGCTGTCCTGCGTCAGTTTTTCTATTGTCAGCGTATCCGTGAAGGAAATATTCTGGTGATTGCCGATGCTGGTACCTGAAAGCAACAACCGGTTTCCTACTTTTTTCCATGCCTCATATTTCAGGTGGCCATGTTAATGGAAGAAGCGCTTCCGTCCCCATCAAGAACGAAACCTTGTTGCATGCCGGGCATTCCCGGAACCGGCTCCACCCAGGAGCCTTCAATGGAGGCATTGTTGCAAGCAGTCAAAGCAACCATGCCAAGAACAGCAGTTAAATCTCTCAATCTTTTCATGTCTCTTTTCTTTCTAAAACTATATTTCTAAACAAAGGAACTCTTGTATTTCCTCTATGTTCCTGCAAAATAATGTTTTTACGGGAGCTTCCATATATTGAAGAGTCTTTTCACAAAACAAATTGTGAATATTTATTTGGAAATTATTCAAGCTAGCATTACCTTTGTACCGAAATTCAAAAAACGATATGAACCAGTCTTTAACTACAACATACAATACGCGCAATGCTGCATGGGGCAACAAGACCTTATGCGGCCATTTCATAGTGCACGTACATTGGTTCAGCGGATTCATTTAACTACCCTGCAATTTACATTTTACTATTTTGCACTTCCCTTACCGAGAAAGGAGGGAGAAATGCCGTGTATGGGGTTTCCATTCGGAAAAACCGGACTAACCTATGTATTCACCAAAAAGAAGAAGAAAACTTATGTTTACAATTATATCTATCATGTTTATAGGAATCGGTATCGGATACCTGATGCGTAACGTACAAATGTTGCAAAAAGTGGAGAAAAGCGCCTCGCTCACCATCTTACTGCTGCTCTTTGTACTCGGTGTATCCATCGGCTCCAACCGTCTGATTGTTGACAATCTGGGAAGATTCGGGTGGCAGGCCGCCGTACTGGCCTCACTGAGCATTACAGGCAGCATGCTGGCCTCACTGATGGTGTTTCACCTATTTTTCAAGAAAGGAGAGAAGAGATGAAGGGAAGTTTGACGGTTGTTGCATTTTTCTGTGCCGGCTGCCTGATGGGAGTAGCCAATGATTTTCAGTTCGACCTGCACGACTTATCCATGTATGTGCTCTATGCATTGATGTTCCAGGTGGGCATCGGCATCGGGAGCAACAAGAAACTGAAGGAGCTGGTCAAGAGCCTGCGGCCCAAAATGCTTTTGGTGCCGATGGCCACCATTGTGGGAACGCTGTTGTTCTCCGCCTTCGCCAGTCTGCTGTTGAGCCAATGGAGTGTGTTCGACTGCATGGCGGTGGGTAGCGGATTTGCTTATTATTCGCTTTCCTCCATTCTGATTACGCAATTCAAGGAACCTTCCATAGGCCTGCAACTCGCCACGGAGCTGGGCACCATCGCCCTGCTTGCCAATATCTTCCGTGAAATGATGGCTTTGCTGGGTGCACCGCTCATCCGGAAATATTTCGGCAAACTGGCACCTATATCGGCGGCAGGGGTCAATTCGATGGATGTACTTCTACCCTCCATCACCCAATATTCCGGAAAGGACGTGATTCCTATCGCTATATTCCACGGAATATTAATTGATATGAGTGTACCGGTATTCGTATCCTTCTTCTGCAATCTGTAAACAGCAGGCCGAAAAGAGGGAGATAAGGCCTCATTGTATTCATACTGTAACAACGTGAACAACAGCGACTTCTCACTGCAAAGTGAGTGCATGCATTTTGCAGTGCCACTGCATACCGTTTGCAGCGCGACTGCAACGGGTTTGCAGTGACGCTGCAAAAGGTGTGCAGTGACTTTGCAGCCGGTCACCAAGCTACCGCATACTCGTAGTGGTCGAACTTAGGCTTGGTGCCTATGCCTACCGCTTTGAATACCCGGGCTATCCGCTGCTGTTCTTCGGGAGAGATAGGGCGCTCGCCCTTGCGGCAATGATAGTAATAGCGTTCACAAGAGAAGCATCCCATCACGCGATGGCGCACGGTGAAAAGCAGCTTGGCGGGTACTTCGTCGAAAAGGCGTGTCATACCGCGGGCATAGTGCAGCTGCTCGCTGGAGCGGTAACGGGCACAGGTGGAGGACCCGGACAAGCTGCCGACATAAAAAGGATTCACCGCACGAACGGACTGTGGGCTGGGGGCTTCACTTCCCGACAACAATAAAGCAAAGCGTTATCGCCCGGCAACAGGAAGAGGCTTTGA
>VOFK01002497.1_pt1 | contig 33148 bp, 51 predicted proteins | sample 5384121 | NCBI WGS metagenome assembly VOFK01 (sample SAMN12384730, study PRJNA508395) | human gut metagenome | isolation source: healthy gut J | host: Homo sapiens | reverse complement strand
TCAATTTCAATTTACGTATTGCGCAACACAAGTGTTGTACACCTTGAATTGTATATTGCATCAAGCACCGCGCTGAAGCCTCAGGAAAAGCCTCGAGTCTGATAGAGACGAATTGCCGGCAGCATGCCATGAAGTCATGTTGACCCTGTCTGCGTCGCCGTACTCGCATATGCCTTCTCATAAGTGTACGCCGTCGTCGGCGTCCGCTGCAGCGGCTTTTGGTATACTCGCAGCAGCCGAAGGCTGCGGCTACCACTGACAGCCGTGAGCGATATGCCGCCGGTACCAATGCTCAGCACCTTTTACCCTGCATATTCACTCCCTTTTACTTTTGCAGGCCGCACCTGCAAAAATCTGGCAATGCCATGCAACATCGCCTCGCCGCACAGCAGTGGCCCCACCGCGCCGATGTCCGTAGCGGCTGCTTATCTATCATCGAAACGGCATTATCTCCTGCCTTATGGAATAATTGTTCAGCGAAAATCGCTCCTCCTTGAATTGGCGCTCAAGACCTCCACATCTCCTTTTCAGGAGTATAGCCGTATTTTCTATCATGCCCGTGGATCACGGCGGAAAAGCTATTGCGAGCCGCTCGCCTATAAGTCCGTATTCCATAACCGCTCCTCTTTCATTGTTTCAAATGTTGTGAAGTCTTTTTGAAACATTTCGCTGAAATCAATTGCTTTACCAAACATCTGCCGTAATAGTTTCCAAGTTCACCCGGTACGCTTTGATGTATTGCATGAGTTTCTCGTTCTTGTACCGGTATCGCGGCGGGCGTCTGCGAATGATATGCTGGCGAGGCGCTGCTTGATAGTCTCTTCGTTGTCATCAGCGCGGCCCGACTCTTGTCCGCGTTTGATGAAGGCGTTTGTCAATTCGTCTTCGGTACGTCAAGGTCAGCATTGCGTTTACGCTCTGTCGCGTTCAGCATTTTCTTCAATGCCTCAGCTATTGCGATGGTGCGGGAAATCATCGAAGATAACGCCTTTGCTGTCTTAGGCTTTATCCAGCGTGCGCAGGATAATCAATTTCATTCAGCGGCAATTTGGCCCCGTCTCTTAACGCTGTCTTACCCAGTTCTGTCCATTTTTGATTTTCTGCACCAACACGTCTCGATTTCTGGTTGATGCCATACTTTTGCTACAATTCTACTCGCTTTTCCTGAACCAGAGCACCGAAATATTCAACATTTGTTTGGCTGTATTTAACTGATTCACAATTTAATACCTTTTCTTCTTATTTATCTTCCTTGCGTTATCTACAATTGTAGATGTCGGAGATAGTTGCGTCGAATCCGTCTGGTGGTCAGGCCATGGCCCACGACAAGTCATTGAATGTTCATGGCTACGTATTCGATGTTTAAGTCGACCTTCAGCTTTTCCCTGGTTTTCACCTTGACGAGGCGATGTGGATGTCTTGGAGTCGCGTGTACTTGCAGGTTTCCAGCAGACTTTAACTGCGCTTGAAGCAGTATCTGTATCTTACCGACGATAACGGTTAGCGGTGCGGAGGCAATGCGTAATAATGAGCGATCTATGGAGAGTTGCTTCTCCATTTGCTTCACGAAGAACTCCGGGAAATCATGATCCGCGGAAGGGTTTACCCGGACGGCGATCTTCACATGGAAATCGGTATCGTCCTCGGCGATCTCCTCATCCGTCAAAGGCATGAACAGCCAGCTACAGCTTTTCGTGAAACGGTCGGCACGGAAATCGGCGGTAACCCCACCGATCGATCGCCTATCCCCCAGAAGGAAATCCCTCATCCCGTTTGCCGCCTTTCTCCTGAAATTCCCTAAACAGGCCGGCGGAAAGAACGACCTGACGCCCGTTCAGCATCTCTTCAATCGCTTCTTCTCGCCCTCCATGGGACGGAAATTAAACACCTCCAGAAAACCGGGTGTCACTTCCAGTAGCTTCACGTACTCTACATTTATCGAATCGTTCACGGCAACATGCATGTACCGGTTTCTCTCCCGTATGCGGCATGGACATCAGCCCCTGCGCCCACCGCCTCCACACCCGGGCAGGTCTTGATACGGTCGATCGCCGTCAGCATGCTGCGTCCGGAAGTGATGTATCGATAGGTAGAATCCATCTCGTTCCGGTCTACCTTCCACACCCATCGAGATCCAATAGACATGGTCGATATCCCATCCCCATCGGGGCGAAGAAGATCTTTCCCCAACCGCCATTAGCGAATCGATTATGTACCACAGAACCACGAATACCACAGGAGTCCCCAAGTGGCCATCCATCCATTGCTTCCACAAGTTGGTTCCAGGATGACTTTTACTAGATGCTTTATCATATCAGTGACGAATTATAGAATTAACAAACCGGTTATTACTTATCGATGAATCCACTATATTCCCGCTAGAGGCGTTCCAATGCCAGGATAGCCAAAATTTCGCAGATTCAGTAATAAACAGAACAGGAAAGCAAAAGAATATAGCCGGACGGATCAACATCCCCGCGCTCAACGTCAGGCCGCTATTCAAGAAGAAGCCATCGAACGAGCCTAGCAGCCAATCGCTTAAGCAAGAAGACCGCCACATAGGAGAACAGCAATCCCAACACCGCCCAATAACGTCACGGCGAGATTCTCCGCCCAGTACCTGCCGTATCAACGTGCCACGGTTCGCGCCGAACGCTTTCCGTACCCCCAGCTCCCCCCCATGCGTTTCTGCATCCTCGACGCGGTAAGCCCGCTGAGGGTTCATAGCCGGGACCAGAAGCAAGACGATCAAGACCAACGCATACTGCCCCAACATTCTCGGCACGTCGGGCACGACATTACTCCACAAGCGAAGGCGGCTCTCCATCTGCGTATCCGGCTGCTTCATCAAGTCAATCTTGAGTTCTTGCAAGGAATTATTAAACCGGGCTACGTTTTGCTCCACCTCGGTCTTGATCTTGTCGAAGTCATCGCTTGAGCGAGCCAATATCAAGACCCGATAACTACCGATCAGACCCTCCAATGTCTCCTCGTTTATCAGCCGATCCACATCGGATTGAGCATAAGGAATCCAGATCTGGGCATACGCACGGTTGGCGAGAGGAGATACGTCCTCCACGATACCGCCAACCACATATGGACGGCGTGCCACCAATATCGTTTGCCCGATCACGCTCTCGTCTGCCAACCCGAATATACGGAGTGCCAACCTGCGACTGATCACCGCTTTCTTGATATTACTCTCCACATCGCTCCGCAGGAATGGTTTTCCCGCCAAGAACTCGAAATCGAAGATCTTCCAGAAGCCCTCGTCGGTCCGTATCTGATCGCATTTCATCCGTCTCGTTTGATCCGTGGAAGTGACCAGCGTTTGCATCCGCATCAATTGCATGCTGACGGCCTCCGGGGTTTTCAGCGTAAAGAAGCACTCCTAGCCACACGGCCACCGACAAGGGAATAGTTCATACCGCCATCCTCCTCATTCTTATGCGTGATCGCCACGTCCTTCACATAAAGCGTCCGATCCCGGTTCAACTCCGGCTTGAAGCCTTTATTTTGTATCTCGAAGACAATGACCATCACCATGATCATGCAGATCGCCAAGGCCGTGCCCAGAATGGTAATCACGCTGAAGAAAGGGCTTTCTTTCAGCATCTGTAGGGCTTGTCTAAAATATTGCCTATACATATGTGTTCGTTTTTATGACTGCTATCTATCTATTAGCAAATGCTGTGCCAAAGATGTAAGCAACTGTATATCAACAGTCATATCATAAAAAGTGTCCGATAACGAACATCTGGCTCGTTATCGGACACTCCCGAAAGCAGGCTAGCTACCCTGATCACTCGTAATGCAGAGCCTCCGCCGGCTCCAAGCGGGCTGTCGAGCGGGCGGGATACCATACGCCACAGATGATCATGAGGACGATCAAGACAAACGTAATCCCTCCGCAAATCGCAAAAGCGCAGCCACGTGAACGGAAGCTGATAGGTATCTATCAAATCCATATGGGCGATGTTGAAGCTGATGACTAAGGACGGGATGAACGCCAAGACCAGCAATAGGACACCCTCTCCCACCATGATCGAGTTCAACTGACGGCGGGTAGAGCCTAAGGCCATCCTAAGCCCCATCTCGCCTTTGCGATATTCCGTACGGAACCAGAAGGTACCGATGATACCGAGGAATATATTCGCCAATAGGAAGCAGGCTACCGCCACACGGGTTTTCACCTCGTTCTCTACGCCGATCGAACGGATATAACCGTCGCGAATATATGACAAGGGCTGTACGTCTAGCAGATAGAGGTTGCCTAACCGAAGCTGTTCGGCCATATCCTTGCGGAAACGTGCGGGGAAATCAGCATTATCGACATCCGACGGACACGTACGCAGAGTCGCACGGCATCTATCATCCCCTCATAGTATCCTTCCATCCGGCTTAGCCGCAGGGCCCTATAGACGTTGGGTTCCGCCTTGGTGTACTCATGACGGCGGATGGGGACGCTGATACCACGGATCGTCTCCTCGATCTCGTCGGTCACATTCCCCGGTACGCCTTTTGCCCGAGTAGGGAAAGGCCGGGATTCATCGTCTCCACGTCGGCGGAGATTACGATGGAGTTGTTATCCTCGATGGCCTGTTTCAAGGAAGCCGTCTTGCCGTCCTTATCATAGATACGGAACACGTCGAAGAACTCCGGGGTGACGAAAGCATAGCGGCAGGGCACCTGCAATGTATCAATCCGCCAAACGAGGTTACGGCTTCCCATATAATAAGGCATCCCCCCATCCGTAAGGCAGGCCGATTCCACGCCGGGATAGGTGCGGATGCGATCCAACGCCGTCAGCAGATGAACACCATCCGGCCGCTCCCGCTTCTCCTTCGGGATATAATCCGGGCTTCTTTCCGAAAGGCTGCTGATCACGATGCTGTACGTATGCCGGATATCGAAGCCCAGAGGAGCCGTATACGTGCGCCCCATCACCAGGTAGTCCACAAGGAACCAAAGGAAGACCGAGACCAGCAATAACTCAGCCCACAACCAAGCGTTTTGCTTGCGCTGGTTCCAGATCAATTGTAATAAATGTCGTATCATATCTTTCTATTATTTTAGTATAGCTATCATCCAACGCAGGAGATTAATGAACATTCTCGTTGAGAGCCGAGATGATACGCATCCGTGAGGCTCGCCAAGCCGGGATGCCGGCGCTTAGCAGGTTCAACGCAAGACAAGCAAGGAACGCATAAAGGAAGATCACCGGATTGAACATCATCTCCCGCATTGACGAAGGTGCGACCGATACCCATCGATGCCGTGCCCGTATCTAGCAACCAATCGGACAAGAGCAGTACGGAGGCGTATGAGAAAAACAAACCTAACACACCTCCCCAGCAAAGGTCTGCAGCAGATTCTCGTAGAGTACCTGCGTCAGTAATTCCGAGCGTGTCGCCCCCGAACGCCCTTCCTCACCCCGATCTCAGCCATACGTTTGCATCCGGCTTTGCGTGATACCGCTCATGTTGATGGCTGGGATCAGCAAAAGGACAAGAACGATGATAACATATTTCATTACCAATTCCCGTACATTCGGCTCAGAGAAAGCGTCCTCGCGAGCCAAATCGCCCAAATGGGTATCGGGCCTCCTCAATTTTCAGTAGGTGCGTGCTTTGTGATTCGTTAAGGCGAGCGATATTCGCCTCGGCCTCGGAGTGGATCGCATCAAAGTCGGCGGACGAACTTGCGAGGATATAACAACGAAAGCCCCCGACAAGACGGTCGGAATCATTATCATACAGGGAATTGTCGGTGGTATAAGGCAACCAGACATCGCCATAGGCTGACTCGGCTAGCAGGGAGACATCCCGCACGACGGCACGAATGGTATAGGGCACGTAGCTGATCTCGACGGTACGGCCTACGACCTCGGTCGTGCCATAGAGCCGACGTGCCACGGACTCGCTTACCACAGCATCCATGATGCCACTTTGTACTTCTTCCTCGCCATAAGGCTTACCAGAGAGGAAACGAAAGTTGAAGATATTCCAGAACGCCGCATCCGTAAAGGTCACGTCGCACTTGAACTCCACCGTATGATCCGCCACTGCCGCCAAGCGTTGCACGCCATGATACGCCATGCCTACCTTCTCGGCAGAGCGCAAGGGATAGAAACAATCTTTCACCACACGAGAAGCGAGAAGGTAGCAATCGTTATAAGATTCGTTCTCTTTGTTAGGAGGCACGGGTATCACTGACGTACATCATCCGGTTCCGATAGTCTTCCGGTGAGAAATTGGCGGTACGCATCTGCCATACGATCACGATCACCATGATCATGCAAATCGCCAAGGCCGTACCGAAGATAGAGACTCGGAAAGGAGCTTGTTCTCTTTTCAATAAGGCCCCAGGCTTGTTTTAGATAGATATTGTACATATTTATTTTATTTATCTGTTATCATTCATACCGCAACGCCTCGGCAGGCTCCATCTCGGCGGCCCGGCTGGCCGGGGGGAGCCATATCCCCACGAGGATCGCCGCCGCCATCAAGAGCCACACGGCGATGTTCACCAGCAGGAAGCGCAAGGGCATCATCGCCGGCCAGTAGTTATCGGGAAGCACCATCTGCGGACCGTAAGGCAAGTCCATCAGGCCTGCCAACACGATTCTGCGACTCGATCAGGAGCGCAAAGGGCGTGATCAGTGCCAACATCACGATTCCCTCGCGGAACAGCATCCCCGCACCTGTCCCTCGCCCGGAACCGATCGCCCTCCGCAGGCCGATCTCCCCCGGCGTGTCCGGATGCGGTACCAGAACGTACCGATCACGCACAGCAGGATATTCACGCACAGGAAGACCAACAACGAGAGGCGTATCCGGTAATTATAGGTAATGCCAAAGGCAAAATCCATGTCGGCCTTATAGCGGTGGTAGGGCGTGAGGCGCTTCAGGAAGAAGTTGCCCGTCCGTAACTCCCGGCTCATGCGCTCGCGGAAAGCCTCGGCGAACCGCACATCCGACTCGCCTCCGGCCACCCGGATGAAATAGTTCATATCCGGAATCTCGCCATAGTCCGGTCGCTTGGGAAAGAAAGGACACCTCGCGGCAGGTCGTTGTCGAGGCGTTTTCACGTCCTCCAGCACGCCGACCACCCGCTTGTGGGCCTCGCTCTCCGCAGGGTCATCGGAATCCGTGATCAACCTCCCCACGGCCTGTCCCTCACCGAAGAGCTTCCGCTCCATCTGCCGAGTAATGAGCACCGCCCGCGGGTCGCCCCAGTCGTAATCGGCGGTAGAAACCACCTGCCCGTCGGCGGCGCAGCGGTGCGAGAAGACCTCCAGGAAGTCGGTCGTCGGGTCGAACCACATCGCCATGCAGCCGATCGTGCGGGCCGTATCCTCCACATTGCGTATCCCCGTAAGCCGTTGTAGCAAGGGCTGTAGGGCAAGGAGGCACAACCGTAAGAGTGCCCCCACTCTTCGACACACGCCCGGATAGCAGAGTCGCTCCAGGATACGGGCGTAGTGTACCGGCAGGTTCACCGAGTCGCTCTCGGCAGCCACGTACTTTCGCGAAAGCATTCTCCGGCAGGAGTCCCATCTCCACCAGCCACACTCCATCGTAACTACGGCCGACGGGCAGGCTACGGTTATAACTCTCCACGAAAAAAGTAATCCAGCAGGAACCATGCCAAGCAGAACACCAATAACAGCTCCAAGCAGACCGACAGGCTCGAACGCCAGCGGTTTATCAATTGTTTACATATCATTAACCACATATCTTTTACCTCCTATCCATTTAAGCGTTCAACGAATTCACGATCGGACGGCGCGAAGCCCTCCAAGCCGGCCACAGGGCCGACATCAAATTCAGCAAGAAGCAGACGAGCAGCGCCGCAGTGAATATCCACGGGTTTAGCAGCCCCTCCAAGGGGAGCGACACCTCCACCCCGTCGGGAATGGCTTGCGAGAAGCCGTTGCCAATCTTAAACACCCACGAGCGCATCCCCCCGGCCACGAGGAAGGAGAACAGCAACCCCGCCAATCCTCCCAGCACGGTATACAACAGGTTCTCTACCAAGACCTGCCCCAGCAACGTTCCGCGCCCCGAACGCCGGCGGCCCAGCTCCGGCCAGCCGGCGTTCCATCCGGGAGTCTACCATCCCCAAGAGGCTCACAGCCGGCACCAGCAAGAGGAAGAAGATGATGATAGCATAGCGCGTCAGCTCGCCGGCGAGATCCAAGTCCACACCCGAGTAGTAGCGGAAGACGCTCTCCCAGTGCAAGTCCGGCGCACCATGTGCGGTAAAGGTACGCCCCTCGCCCAGCGAGTGCCCGTAGGCCCGGAACCGTTCGCGGAGCCGCTCCTGCGCCTCCCGCAACGAGGCTCCCTCCTTCACCAGCGCATAGCAGTAGAAAGAACCAAGGCCGGGGTTGCGCTCGGCGTTGCGCAGCTCACCCAGCTCCCAGTCCTTGTTGTAAGTATAAGGATACCAGATCTGCGCATAGATGCGGTCGAGCAGGTACGAGGCGTCTTCCACCACGCCCGCCACACGGAACTCCTCGAAGTTCACGCTCAGCACGCGGCCCACGGCCTCCTCCTCGCCGAAGACCCGACGGGCCAGCGAGCGGGCGATCACAACCACGGGCAACCCGCTACTCACGTCGACCGCAGTGAAGGGTTTCCCCCTCCACGAAGCGAAAGGAGAAGACCCGCCAAAAATCTTCGTTTACCGCCCATGCGTACCGTGGGCTCCTGTACAGGCGAACCTTCCGGCTGTACGAATGTAGTTTTTGGTCACGGGTAATCGCCACGGCCTCCAGCTCCTCGTTGGGCATCACTTGCTCACGGATCAACCGGCTCGATAGCCGGCTGCTGCTGTAGCCGCCATTACCATATTCCACCGCCCCATAGCGGATCACCAGCATCCTGTCCCGGTTCATCTCCGGATAGAAGTGGGGGCCGTCTTCACGTAAAAAACACGATGGATAGCACCATCACCAACGTGATGGCCAGCCCCGTCCCCACGATGCAGACCGAGCTGAAGAGCCGCTCCCTGACGAGCAGGGCCCAGGCTTGTTTAAAGTATATCTTGTACATATTTATTCACGTTATCTTTTTTATCTTTACCACTTAACCATTCATTAAACCCGTTACCATGGATAAAAACAACTAGCTCCCTCGGGCGAATACCACTCCATCTACGGCAAGCGACTGAAGCTGGCGGGCGATCGCCCCCGAGGGAGGCCTCTACCTCCCGCTCCGCCATACCCGGCAACGCAAATGCTACTGCACCTGCCTTCCGTCGAAGAAGCGTACCACGCGACTGGTCTGCTGGGCCTGCGACTCGTTGTGGGTCACCATCACGATGGTACGTCCGTCCTCCTTGTTGAGTTGGTGAAGCAGTTCCATGACCTCGATACCCATCTTGGAGTCCAAGTTACCGGTCGGCTCATCGGCGAGAATGATGTCGGGGTTACCTACGATCGCGCGGGCGATGGCTACGCGCTGACACTGGCCGCCGGAGAGTTGCGTCGGGAAGTGGCGCATACGGTGGCTCAGGCCTACCTTCTCCAGCACGGCCTCGGCCAGTTTGCGGCGCTCCGAGGAAGAGACCTTGCGATAGAGCAAGGGAAGTTCCACGTTGTCCAGCACGTTCAGGGAATTGATCAGGTGAAAGCTCTGGAAGACGAAACCGAGTTGCTTGTTACGGAAAGCGGCCAATTCCTTATCGTTCATGCCTACCGTGTTTACGCCGTTGATCTCGACCGTTCCGGAGGTAGGTAAGTCCAGCAGGCCCATGATATTCAACAAAGTGGACTTCCCGCATCCGGAGGGTCCCATGATGCTGAGGAACTCGCCTTGCTGTACCTCTAGGTTCACGTTTTCCAACGCAACTGTCTCTATCTCTTTCGTACGGTAAATCTTCTGTAAATTCGTTAGTTTGATCATGATTGTAATATTTTAAATGATTAATGTTCTGTAATGTCCTCCTATAAGCAAATAGCATGCCAAAAGTGTAAACAACTGAATCACAGCCACAGTCCATAAAAAAAAGCTGTCCGATAATGAAGCGAGTGTTCATTATCGGACAGCCGGGACGGACAATCGTGTCTTATAACTAAATTATTCGTATCGCAACGCCTCCGCCGGGGCCATCCGCACCGCCTTGTGGGAGGGGAGCCATACACCGAGACCGATCATGCCGCCCAGCAGCAGGTAGGCGAGGCCCGAGGTGGCCGCAAAACGCAGCAGGGTGATCGACTCGCGGTAGGTATCCAGCTTGTCGAGGTAGGCCATGTTGAGGGCGAAGAGCAGCAACACGGGCAGGGTGACGGCCAAGAGCCCCAAGCCCTCCATGAGTATGTACCGGCCCAGCTTGGCACGACTGGATCCAATCGCCATACGAAGCCCGATCTCGCCCCGTCGCCGCTCGGTGCGCAACCAGAAGGTGTACCCACGATACCAAAGAATACGTTCACGAGGAGGAAGCTCATCGTGGCCAACGTTTGCTTGTTTGCCCGCTTTGCGAAGGCAAGGAGACGCTCGCGCTGATCCGTCAGCCGGGTGACACCCTGCACGAAGTAGTTGTTTACCGTCAATCGCTCCGAGGCGTTCTCCAAGAGGCGGTACATCTCATCCTCCGTCATCGCCCGGCGCACGCGCACCGAGACCTCGGCGTTCTCCACGCCAAACTGCCTCATGCACTCCTCCAGCGTCTCCCCTTTCAGGGATGGAGAAGTAGCAGTTCTCGGGGCGATCGAAATCATTGCTCCGGAAGGTGGGAAGCACCGCCACCACGGTAAAAGGGTTCGAGAAGTCATCGTTCCCGGAGATCTGTCGACCTACCGCCGACTGGCCACCGAAAAAGTGCTCCTCGCCCGCCCGTGTCAAGACTGTCGGACGATGGGTCTCGCACACCAACGGGGTGACATCGCGCCCCTGCATGTCCTTGATCCGGAATACCTCAAAGTACTCCGGCGAGACCCTCAGCTTATGGTAACTCCGGGCCGACAAGCCCGTCGTATCCCCGCCCACGGGGAATAGGCTCCCCCACGAGTTGCCGAAGGAATAGGGCATCGACCAGAAGGTCACACACGCCTCCTCCACCTCCTCCAGCGAGCGGATCCGGGTCCATCAGGGCCAGTAAGTCCTGCGTATCGGAAGTCTCCCGGAGCGAGTCCGGCACGAATCCCGGCGCTTGCTGGGAAAGGCGGGAGAGGCGGAAACGCCACGTGTTCTCAATATCGTATCCCATAGGGGCGTAGTAGCAACGCATGTCTACCCACAACTTATCCAACATGAACCAAACTGCGCAAACCACGAGCAACAGCTCGCCTACGATCCAAATGTTACTACGGCGTTGCGCCCCAAATAATCTTGATTATATGCTTTATCATAGCCTTTATTATTTTAATCCTCATTTCCACTCAAAGAATCCACGATCGTCCCGCAGGCAGCCCGCCACGCCGGGATCCCGGCACTCAGCACATTCAGCAAGAAGGCGGCGAGCAAGGCGCGGCGAACAAGCCCGGCTTGATCAGCATGGCCGCAGTGAAGGTGATATTCGGATCGTTCATCACCAACGACTTGCCCAACACCAGCAAAAGGATGGAGAGTGGCAACCCGATCAGACCCCCGATCAAGGTCAGCACCAGGTTCTCCGAGAGGATCTGCCGCAACAGGTCGCCACCGGTAGCTCCGAAAGCCTTGCGCAAGCCGATCTCCTCCCCGCCGTTTCTGCACGGACGACTGTACCACGCCGGTCAGGTTCAGCGCCGGTATCAGCAAGAGGAAAAAGGAGGAACGCCCCCGACTCGGCCATGAACGTCTGCCAGTCCACCTTGTTCCAGGCGTTGCTGCCCATGGCGGAATCCACCTGTGAGTGCCCCGGCAGGAAGTTCACGTTATAATCCACCTTGCTCTCGTTGTAGCACCTTACCTGCTGGTCCAGTTCCGCACGGACTGCCTCGAAGCCGGAGGCAGAGCGGGCCAATAGGATCATAGAGAGATCGCCCGATATGTTCTCCCCGTAGTCCGGCTTCGGAGTCATGAGATTATCGTTACACGAATAGGGGATGCAAACATCGAAGAACGAGGCCATCAAGGGGTTGGGTACGTCACGCGTCACGCCGCATACGGTGTAGGTCACGTAATCCAGCACGATCTGCCGGCCTACCGCCCGCTCGCCCCCGAACAAGCTTGCGGCCATGCGGTTGGAGATGACCACCCGGGGGATCGCCGACTGGAATCGGCCTCCGTGAAAGGCGTTCCTTCCACGAAATCGAAATCGAAGATCTTCCAGTAGCCCGCATCCGTATAACAACACTCATATTCCTTGAAAAGCCGTTTTTCCGGCAACGAGACCGGATGGCTCGCCCTCCGTAGGCCGCCACCGCCTCCGGTTCCCGCAAGGTATAAAACACTCTTTCACCACCTCGGCCGACATGTTGCTGCGGTTACGGTTTCCGAGCCATCGCTTGATTCGCCTCCCGTACCCCAGACGTACAACATACGAGCCCGGTTCGACTCCGGGGCGAAGCCCGCCGCATTGATCTGGAATACCAACACCAACACCAGCACCACGGCGATCGCAAAGAGCCGTCCCGACGATCGAGATCAAGCTCACCAGCGGGGCTTCCTTCAGCTGCCCGATCGCCTGCTTTACAAATTGCTTATACATACTATCCTGTTTTTATTGATTTATACTTATTGATCACTCATAGCGCAACGCCTCTCTGCGGGGATCCATCCGCTCCACCTTACGGGCGGGGAACCAAATTCCCCCAGGCAAATCATCGCACCCATCAGGAAATAAGCCCCCCGAAAGTCAACAAAAACGCCATCCGGTGTACGGCAGGCGGGCTGTGTCCGGCCAATCCAGAGCCAATGCGTTCACGAGGAAGGCCAAAGCGATCGGTAGCGTCAACGCAAGTAGGAGCAACCCCTCGGTGAAAAAAGGAAGTTTTCTGCGTACGCCGCGAGGCTCCCGGCCATCCGCAGGCCGATCTCTCCCTCGTCGCAATTGCGTGCGCAGCCAAAGGTGCCCACGATACCGAAAAAGATATTCAGCATCATGAACGAGATCAGGGCCAGTTTTTTCTTATGATTGTCCATCCGGCTTTTCAAGGCCTCCGTACGCATCTCGGTCAGGGGCGTAAGGCTGGAGATATAGAGGTTACCGGCCGTGGCCTGCTCTTGCATCTGCCCGAAAAAGGCGGTCCAGGCGGTCGCTCTCCATCTCTTCCCGCAAGCGTACCAGGCATTCCATCTGAGCACCTGATGATCGTTGGCACTTTTCATCACCTCCTGCCCCGTCCGGCGCACGATGAAAGCGCAAGCCTCGCTCGCCTTATACGGGTTGTCGCGCATCGAGGCAGAGACGGCGGCCACGGCATGATCCGCAGATCGTCCATACCCATCTCAAGCTCCGCCCCACGGCCGATTCCTCGTCGAAGAAGAGTATCGCCTCCAGCTCGGATCACCAACGGCCCGGCGTTCTCCCTCCATCGCCTCCCGCAAGGGACGACCTGCTTGTCCGTCATGCGAAACACATCGAAATATGCGCTCGACACCTCCCGCATACGTTCATCACCGCTCCCCTCGCATCGGTAGAGTCCGCCTCCGCACGCATCAAAGACGACCACCAGTTACGAGAGAGGAATGGGCAGCCACAAACCGACACGCACGTGGCCTCTACCTCCGGCACTCGCTCCACCAACTCCAAGAGACGAAGCAAATCTTCCCCTTCCGTCTGTTCCCGCAGGAGTCCGGAAGGAAAGCCGGAGAGCTCTCCGCAACCCTTCCCAGGTTGATCCGATACACCCGTTCGATATCCATGCCCAAGGGCCGACGGTAGGTGTACTCATCCACCAGGAACGAGTCCAACAATCCCCACAACAGGCAAACCACCAACGCTAACTCCAAGAAGAGCCACACGTTGCTCCTCCGCTGATTCCATATCATTATCATTAGATGTCTAATCATAGCACTATTCCTCCCCTTTTATCGTTCCTCGTGATCTTTTAATGACTCGCAAATCGGTTGCCGTACGATAAACCAAGTAGGCAAACCCGCTGACAAGACGTTCAACAAAAGGCAACAAAGAACGCCGCCAAGAAAACCATCGGCTGAAATAACATCTCACCACTCAATGCCGCATCCGGATCGCTCAGCATGAAGCTCTTCCCGATATACAGGAACAAGAGCGACAGGAGGAGACCGACCAGGCTACCGATCAAGGTCAACACAAGGTTCTCGCTCAAGATCTGCGTCATCAACGTGCCCCGTGTTGCGCCAAACGCCTTACGAACCCCCATCTCCGCACGCCGTTTCAAAACGGACGACCGTGTCACGCCCAGCAGGTTCAAGGCAGGCACCAACAGCAAAAATAGCAAGAGGCAACCGGTCTCCGGCAAGAAGTCTCGCAACTCCACCCGATCCAGTCCCCGCCGATCCGATAGCCAGGTCGAAACGGGTATATATATAGTCCAGTGAATTCCACCTTCACCTCTTCTTCGTGGCTTGGTAAGCGCCCCAGCCGATGGGCGATCTCCTGCCGGATCGCGGGAAAGTCCCCGGTAGCGGGCGCCAGCAGGCAGACCGAGAAGTTTCCCAGCGTATGCTCGTGGAAAGAGCTCATGCGCAACTCACTCGCAGGTATAAGGCACCCATGCCTCCGCATAGGCGGTATTCGCCACCTTGCTGACATTCTCCACCACGCCGCATACGGTATAGGGGGTCACGTCTACCAAGATCTCTTCCCGACCGCCTCATCCGATCCAAACAACCTCCGGGCTACCCGCTCGGACAAGACCATCTGACGGACTCCGGACAGGAACTCCTCCTCGGAAAAAGGCTTCCCCCTCCAAAAAGCGAAAGCCAAAGACCTTCCAGAAACCGTCATCCACGTATTTCACCCGATAGGTCTTATTCGAACGCCTTCCTGCAAGGAGAGCGTACGATCCGTATAGGCGATAGCCGTAACAGCCTCCACAGATCGAAGCGGATAGAATATCTCCCCTTACCGGCTCCAAGCCCAAGGATCCCCCGCTAACGTTTCCATTCTCGTAAGAGACCCGCAAGGACTGCACCTGTAGCGTCCGGTCCCCGATGGTATTCCGGATAATAGTTCACCCATTGGTTTGCAGCACAAATACCACGACCATGATCATCGCAATCGCGACCGCCGTCCCAATGATAGATATCATACTAATTAAGCGATTCTCCTTCAACATGCCAATCGCCTGCATCCCATATTGCCTAATCATTCCGCAGTCCATATCACCGAGCCTTATCTCAATTTCAACTTGTTCTTCTCTTTGAAGCTACTCATGTCCGAGATCACCACCTCATCGCCCGGCTCTAGGCCGCCCACTACCTCCACGTACTCAAAGTTGCTGTCGCCCAGCCGTACCTTTGCGCTTGATGAGTTGGTCGCCATTCACCACGAATAGCTCATATTTCGCCCTTGCCCAGAACGAGGCGTTGTGGATGCGCATCACGTCATCCTTCACGGCATTCATCACGTATACATCGGTCTTCAAACCGGAGCGCAAGCGGCGATGATTATCCTCCTCCAACTGTACCGTGAAAGAGATTACACCGTTCTTCGATAAGGGGGTAACATCGCCAACCACCCCATCCAGTTTATCGTTGCCGATCTTTACGACGGCTTTGCTACCGGCGGCGATCCGGTCACCATAGGTATCGGCGATCTCCCCTCTATCTTGAAATGGGACAAGTCGGAGACGATAGCGACACGACTGCCTTGAGAGACTTGGGCACCTACCTCGTTGTTCACGTAGGTCAGGATCGCCTTGCGGGGAGAGCGTATCTGGGCGTCTTCCAAGGTACGCTTCGTCTCGGCTAGGCTCTTTTCGGAAGATGTTCAGGTCGAGTTCTTTCACTTTATAATCGGCATCCGTCAAGGATTTCTCGTTCTCATATTTTTGCTCATCCTCTTTCAGTTTCAAGACGCTAACGTTATAGTCCAGTTCCACTTGACGGACCTTATCCCATCGGTCGTTCCGGCGCCTAGGCTATCCAGATAACGCTCGTTGCGCAACTCCACTTCCTTTCGGTTTCAGTTCCATGCGAGAGACTTTCAATTGCATCTCCATCTCGGAAAGCTTATTGCGGTTTTGGATACGGAGTTGATCCAATTGGAGGCGTTTCATTTGCTCCTCGTCCAATTGTTTCTTATAATCCGTCTCGGCGCTGAGCAAGTCCAGTTTCAAGATCGGAGTACCTACATCCACGGAATCGCCTCCCTTTTTATAAATCTCGACGATACGGGAGTTGATCGGTGAGTTGATGATTTCCTCGAAAGCAGGAACCACCTTGCCTGACGCGCTAACGGAAACCTCGATCACTCCTTTATCTACCGTTGAAAAAACCAAGTCCTTCCGTTGCCGGCTGGTTTGCATGAAACCGATCACCCGCCTATTAAGACAACGGCAATACCAATCCCCGCCCCCAGCTTTATAAACTGTTTACGCTGCTCCTTCTGCCGAACCTCTTTTGATATCTCTCTGTCCCATATTTCGTTTGTTTTTATTTTTCCACCCTCCAAAGAGCAAACCCCGTGCCAAAAACGTAAGTAACTGATTCTATGAGAATATCCATTTTTTAGTACTGTTCGATTTCGGACACTGTGTTCGGTTTCGCTCAAAACTTTTCCGATAGGCCTGTTGTTCTATGCCCAAAACTTATAAACGCAAAATGTATGAACACAAGACTTATCCTATTCACATGTATAAGGCCGGTCTGACTCTTTTTCTCTGGCTGTAGCAAAAATGATGATGATCATCAAGGTATTATCCCTCTCCCCCCCGGTAGAGAACGCTTTCCAAGAGAAATATCCCGATGCCAAGAACCCTGTTTTTGAGATCGAAGGTAACTATTATGTGGTAGATTTCAATAATGAAGGCTCCGAGACAAACCGCTTGGTTCACGGATCAAGGCGTATGGATGATGGAAAAGATAGACATCTCTTTCGCCCAATTACCGGCAGCGGTATCCACCGCCTTCAAACAAGGCTTTTACTCAAATTGGACCCGTGGATGACACGTACGCCATCAATCGCCTAAATATGGGAATCGTTTACAAGATCGAGGCAGAGCAGTCCAATAGCGAAGTAGACCTGTATTATTCACAGTATGGAAACCTGATCAAAGCCGTGGACGATGAGATCAATAATGACGCACCGATCGTTATCCCGAAAGAGGTCAGCAACCTGATGGAGATCACTTTCGCCAACGCCGAGTTGTTGGATATCCAACAGAACAGCCTAGGTTACGAGTTGGATATGATCGATAACCAGATTTATAAAGTGGCGCAATTGAATAAGGATTACAGGTGGCAAAGTACCACATGGGCCATGTCCGAGCAAGAGGTTCCGCAGATCGTGATGCAAGGCTTCGAATCCTCCGCTTACGCTAGCGACAAGGTACAGTCCATATATACGTTATTGAATGCCAATGGCACCTTCTACCTATTCAAGGTTTCACATAACGGGCAGGACGAGACGATTACCTTTGATGTATTCGGGAATATCGTGAAGCCTGAATAAAGAGCGGAAACAACATCAACTGATAACAAAACCGCGCGATTCACAGCCGTCTCCGGACTTGAATCGCGCGGTTTGCGTTATATGATAATCAAGCTTATTTACTGATCAATTCCAAGGTCGCCCCTTTTACTCCCGGTGCGGAAGCCTCGAAATAGATCGTTCCCGGTTCCTCGGCCGTCTGCACGATAGCGGTAAGTTGCCCGCTAAACAGTTTCATTTCCGGAAGATGGAAGAGTTCCAGACTGGCGCTATTTCCATTTGCCGCCGCACGGTAGGCTCCGGCACCACGAACCTTAAACTGGATCTGTCGGGTATCATCCGGACAAAGGTTCCCGTTCTTGTCTACGACTCTAACATTGATGAAAGAAAGGTCTTTTCCGTCAGCCGTCAATTGGTTACGATCGGCGGATAACTCAATATGATGCGGCTTCCCTGCGGTATGAACCTCCTCCTCGGCCACAGCGTTACCCTCCTTGTCATGCGACCACCTTCAAAGTTCCCGGCTCGTATTTGGTATCCATCCACATCAAACGATATCGTTTCTGGCGCTCGAAACACTTTTGAGCCGCTTCGGTATAACTACTATCGATACCGATGCTTAGATCTTTCGTACGTTTCCCTTGGCTCTTTCCGTTGATAAACAATTCGGCGGAAGGATATTGGTATAAACGAATACGGGTGTCACCTCGCCCCTCACGTCCCGGCCATGTCCAATGCGGCAGGATATGCAATGTCTTGGCGCTTTTGTTCCAATGACTACGGTATAGATAGTAACGATCCTTGGGGGATACCCGCCAAATCGATAATACCGAACAAGGAGCTATGGCTGGCCAATTCGTATAATAAGGAGTAGGCTCGCCCAGATAATCAAATCCAGTCCATACGAATTCCCCGATACAATACGGAAGGTCCTCATGCTGGATAAAATCGTCTTCCGGCAGATTAGACCAGCTGCAATGCTCCACGTCGTACGAGGAACTTTGGTGATCCTCATAGACAGCCATCGCCTTACGCTCTACCGGAATTTATACACCCCTCGTGAGCTAACCGTGGAGGCAGTCTCGCTTCCCAAGATTATCCCTTGGGTAATTTCTGGTAATTCACCTGATAACGGAATGGACGATAATTAAATCCCGCCACATCCATTACCGCCGCCATATTATTATTCACGACGGCATCCGGGGCATCATACCTTGCGTCACCGGACGAGTCGGGAGTCTTCCCCTGATGGCAGATATCCTGCGAACTTGGAGATCTTACAACCGCTCTCATCCCATTGGTTTAGGCACCTCGTTACCGACGCACCACATCACGACGCTCGGGTTATTCCGGTAAGATGTACCAAATTCACGAGGTCTTTCTCCACCCATTCGTCGAAAAATCAAATTATAGCCGTTCGCGCATTTCGCCTTGTTCCATTCGTCGAAGCCTCTGCCATCAACATCATACCCATCTCATCGCAAGCCTTTACCAACTCGGGAGCCGGCATATTATGGGAAGTACGGATAGCGTTGCATCCCATGTCCTTCAAGATCCGGATCTGACGACGGATAGCGGCATCATTGACGCAGCCCCTAACGGCCTAAGTCATGGTGATTACAAAACGCCTTTGAATACCGTCTTCTCACCATTCCAAGAAAAAAATCTTTATTCGGAATGATCTCGATCGAACGGATACCGAATGGGGTCGTATAGAGATCTTTCAGTTGATCGCCCTCATAGAGACGAGTCTCCGCAGAATACAAGGCAGGCATATCCGGCGACCATAAAGTCGGGGTCTGGATGATAAACTCTTTGGGAGAGGCTATTATCATTGTACTTAATCTGTGAGAGAGGCATAGTCTGCTCCGTCAACTTTTGCCCGTTCGATTCCATACACTGGTTTTCACGCTATACTTGCTGGCATCGGCCCCTTCCGGCAGTACGATTTTCGTCTGTACATTGACTTTCGCAAATTCCTTCGTGGCGGTCGGGGTCGTAATATAAGTTCCCCAGACCGATATAGGCGTTTTCCGTCACGATTACATGTACATTCCTATATAGTCCCGCTCCCGGATACCAACGGGAGGATTCCGGCAAGTTCTCAAGGCGAACCGCCAAGGTGTTCTTTTTTCCCCGGGATGAGCTGTTTCGTGATATCGAAATAGAAAGAATTATAGCCATACGGCCAATATCCAACCTCTTGCCCGTTCACGTAGACCTTGGCATGGCTCATCGCACCGTCGAACAGGATCGTGGCACGCTTCCCATCCGTAAATTGAGGAACCTCAAACTCGGTCCGGTACCAGCCGACTCCCCACGAAAGGCAAACCTCCGGTTCGGCCGGCATGTTCCATGGCCTCCGTTTGTCCGTCTTGGGCGATAGCGACCTCTTGCTTATCATTCTGAGAGCTGAAAGGGCCGTAAATCGCCCAATCATGCGGAACGGTCACCGATTGCCACTTACTATCATTGAAAGTAGGATTGATAAACTCCGGGCGGTCTTCCCGGGTGAACTTCCAATTCTTTTCCAACAGGAACTCACTGCGTACTTGCGAGAAAAAGCGCAGGGAAAAGGCAAAACAAACCGATCAAAATAGCGAAACTTGTTCTTTTCATTCGTTTTTGTGTTTTTGTTATTCATAGCGGAACAAAAAATAAGTATTTTTGTCTCCAATACAAACTAAATCAAAAGAATTGCACAGCATGTTGTTACAATTAGCTTTCGTTTTAATAGCCATCATCATAGGTGCCCGTATCGGTGGTATCGGATTAGGCGTGTTAGGAGGTCTCGGACTCGGTATACTCACCTTTGGATTCGGCTCCAGCCCACTTCCTCCTATCGATGTCATGCTTATGATCGTTGCCGTAATAGCGGCAGCTAGTTGTATGCAAGCCGCTGGCGGACTTGATCTGATGGTTAAGTGGGCGGAGAAATTGCTTCGCAAGAATCCTCAACGAATCACGATATTAAGCCCGTTCGTCACCTATTTGTTTACCTTCATAGCCGGAACGGGGCATGTGGCTTATTCGGTCCTTCCGGTAATCGCCGAGGTCGCTACGGAAACGAAGATCCGTCCCGAACGTCCGATGGCGATCGCCGTGATCGCTTCCCAGCAGGCTATTACGGCCAGTCCGATATCGGCGGCTACGGTAGCCATGCTTAGTATGTTATCCGGATATCATATTTCCTTGATGAATATCCTTATGATATCTGTTCCTTGTACCTTATTGGGGGTATTGGCGGGAGCGATCTATTCTTTAAGGGTTGGTAAAGAATTGATCAAGATTCGAATACTTAAAGCGGGTAGCGAACCATGAGTTCAGCACGAAGCATTACGAGGCGAAAGGCGTTGAAAACCAAATAAAAGCGGCCTTATCGGTCTCTATATTTGTTCTCGCTACGATAGCGATCGTTATTTTTGGTTCTATGGAGTCCCTACGTCCGGTCTTTACCGTCGGCACGGAAAAAAGGTCTCGATGCAGATGTCACATATTATTGAGGTATTAATGTTGACAGCCTCCGCTTTCATCTTATTATTTACAAAAACAGATGGTATCAAGGCCGCACAGGGGTTCCGTTTTTCCGCAGGCATGCAAGCGGTGGTAGCGATCTTCGGTATCGCTTGGATGGGAGATACATTTATCGCCGGCAATATGACTGAATTAAAGGGATCTATCGAGCATATAGTTACACAGATGCCTTGGTTATTCGGATTGGCCCTTTTCGTAATGTCCATTTTATTATTTAGCCAAGCGGCTACCATTCGTGCGTTATTGCCGCTAGGGATCGCATTGGGAATCTCACCCTATATGTTGATCGCTTTATTCCCCGCCGTAAACGGTTGTTTTCTTCATCCCAAACTACCCGACAGTCGTAGCCGCCATCAACTTCGATCGTACAGGCACGACCCGCATCGGTAAATACATCTTGAACCATTCTTTCATGATGCCGGGATTGATAGCGACCGGAGTTTCTGTAGGATTGGGGTTACTATTCATTCAATTCATATAATAAGAAAGCAAAAATAGAGACGCAGCATACACGCTACGTCTCTACACCCCACCATATATCATATTATATTACTTCAACAATTTTTCCTGAATCAACTGCTTTAACTCCAGTTTTTCCCATCGTGCCGATCATCATCTCACGGGGGCCGTCTAGCGGGCAAAACATCAAAGTGGGAATCGTTCGGATATTAAAAAGGCTGTCTCGAGGTGCCTCCTCTTGATCTACATCCACCTTATAAATATAAATCTTCCCATCAAATTCTTTGGCAAACTCATCCAATATAGGGCTTAAGCGTTTGCAATAACCGCACCAAGGAGCGTGAAAATCTATGAGGCAAGGACGACTTCCTATATATTTCCAATCTTTGGGATTCGCCTCAAAATCACCGACATTGGCGATAAAACCATCTTTCGTTAAATCGATCACTACCATACTTCTCTATATTTTGATTTATAATATAACAAAGATAAGTATGAATAGGTTGCGGTATTTTTTATACTTTTGCGGCATCGTTTTAACAACAGACAGAATGCTCACACTTGATAAAATTTATCAGGCATCATATGCCTTGAAGACAGTCATCAGACGCACTGATTTAATCAGCGCTCCCAATATCAATCCGGAATCCCATATTTTTCTAAAACCAGAGAACTTACAAGTAACCGGATCGTTTAAAGTGCGCGGCGCTTGTTTCAAGATCGCCCAGCTTACGGAAGAAGAGAAATCGCATGGCATAGTGGCTTGCTCGGCGGGAAACCATGCCCAAGGTGTGGCATTAGCGGCTACCGCTCATGGTATCAAGTCCTAATCTGCTTGCCCGATAACGCTCCTATCTCTAAAGTCGAGGCTACTAAATCTTATGGGGCAGATGTATGCCTTGTCGAAGGTGTTTACGATGACGCCTATAACAAGGCTTTTACAATTGAAGGATGAGAAAGGATACACATTTATCCATCCGTTTGATGATGAGGATGTGATCGCCGGACAAGGGACCCATCGGTTTGGAGTTATTGGAACAACTCCCGGAAGTAGAGGCCGTAATCATTCCGATCGGAGGGGGTGGGCTGATCTCCGGAGTCGCCTATGCCATCAAGAACTTGAACCCGAATATCAGAGTTTACGGAGTGCAAGCCAAAGGAGCGCCCAGCATGTTAAACTCTATCGAGCATGGGAAAATCGAACGCCTCGAAGGTGTCCGTACCATAGCCGACGGTATCGCCGTAAAAAAGAACCGGGAATACATACTTTCGATCTTTGCCAGCAATATGTGGACGAGATCGTATCCGTGACAGACGATGAGATTTCCACCGCTATCCTCGCGTTGATCGAGCAACATAAATTAATCGCCGAAGGGGCGGGTGCCGTAGCCGTGGCCGCCGCCATGTTTAATAAAGTACCCATCAAAGGGAAAAAAAAGTAATCTGTTTGATTTCCGGCGGAAATATCGACGTGAATATCCTTTCCCGGGTAATCGGACGTGGTTTGCAGAAATCCGGCCGCTCTTGTGCCATGACGATCGAATGGTAGACAAACCCGGACAACTACAGCACGTATCTGAAATCATTGCCTCTACCGGCGCTAACGTAGTATCCGTATATCACGAGCGTGTCAGCCATACGGCTGATATCAATGGCTTTGTTATCTGCGGTTGGAGATGGAAACAAGAAATCAACAGCAAATTAATGAGATCCGGCAATTACTCACCGTTTCGGGATATAAGATAGTGGAAGGATAAACAATTCGCCCCAAAGCATACAATTGATTGGCAAACCATTACTGTGCCACTACTTTCCATAGGCGTGGCACAGCCGTGCCATCCTAGTGGCACACTTGTGCCATCCTTATGGCATAGCTGTGCCATCACGGTGGCACAAGCGTGCCCTAAGAATGGCACAAGCTAAATATTAATATATTGTCTTAATGTATTCACATACTCCTCCATCGCCAAGCGTCCTTTGTCTGTGATCCGGCAAACCGTTCGGGGCTTCTTCCCGGCAAACCCCTTCTCGATCTCGATATAACCAGCTTCATTAAGTTTGTCCAATTGGACGCTGAGATTTCCTGCGGTAGCGCTCGTCTTCTCCTTGATATAGACAAACTCCGCCTCCTCCACCGATAGTAAAATGGACATCACCCGCTAGCCGGAGTTGGGAATGCAATAAAGGATCTAATTCTTTAAACATTGTTTTTTAGCTTTATTATTAAGAATATGCCCGGGAATAATCATCATTACCACAAATGAAAGGCCAAAATACAAATACCATAAAACCGTGACAGGATCATGATTTATCAAACTCATCAGCATGTGGATAACTAAAACGAAAGCAACCACCGGAGAGTAAATCATCCATTTCTCCCCCGCAAGATAATACCATTTATAGATACCCCTAATCCACAATATAATAACGATAAAGGAAGCATCAATATAAAATTGACGGATTGCCCATAAAGCGCACAAAATACCGCGATCAAGACGAACGTCAGTCCAAACATACAGCCAAACACTTGCCATACCTTGGAGATCGTCTTGTCCGTATAAGTCACCACGGCTGGCTCACAACCTCTTTTGCTTATATGAAATAACTGGTCCGACAGCAAACATGAGCATCCATCCCCAAGACCAAATATAATTTTGAGTACACAATATCAAGGATGATATCACGACCGATAAGAGCACAGTAAAAATATCCCCAATAAAGTAACACATTGCCACTCCCTACTTTCATGTTTCGCTTACTGGAGTTAATCATCTGAGTGATAATATCCAGACTTTCTTTTTCTGATAATTTTCTATCTTCCATAATTGTATTTATTTTATGTTATTTTTTTCATTCAGGCGACTCCGTTCGGAACCGGAACCTATCTCAATCTTACTCTTTCCTTACTTTCTTTCCGCTATTGAAATTCCATGTCAACGCAACCTTAAAGACCCTTCCAGTAAGTCCGTTTTCATAACGGGATGATGTTCGATAAACATCCAACGTACTGGCGTACTCATTGGCTTGGTTAAAAGATATTATCGACTGAAACTGCCAACAATAGCTTATCATTCAAGAGTTTCTTCCTCGCCATTACTCCAACCGTATGCCGGGGGGCGACCTCGCTATTACCGGAATAAGCCGGCTCGTTCCACTATACCGGGCCTCCACCGTAAAACCTGCCGGCAACGTAAAGGTAGCGATCGCATTGGCAAACCCAAATAATGAGACGAGAAAGAAGACAATTCCGTCATCCGGATATCCTGCCGTACGCCTATGAAATTCCCTGTCAAGTTACACCAAGTAAAGGGTTGATACGGCAAGCTGACCGCTACAAACCAATGGTTTTCCCGATCGTGATTTTCATACGTGATATAGGATACATCGGGATTCACCACATCTTGTTTACAGAACTCCCGGATCAAAGTCGTGGTGCAAGTTTCCTCCCTACAGTCACCGTATAACGATAATTATAAACCAACGTTACACTGAAACGATTGATATAAGTAGGACGCAGATAGGAGATTCCCGATCTGGTAGCTATAGTCCGAACTCTGTATACGATTCGGATTCAAGGTATAGAACGGAGGACGTTCGATATTACGAGCATATTGCCCGACCAGCATCCACCTCTTGATGGGATCGAACGCATAGGTCACGTTCAAGTTCGGAAAAAGATCCAGATAATCCCGACTAAAATCCTCACTTCTATCCGACGTCTTGGAATATTCCGCACGTACCCCCGCAACGAACGACCAGTTCTTGATCGCCGCAGAGAAAGAGGCGTAAGCTCCTACAATGTTTTTTTGCATTATATCTCAAAGGTATATCCATATTCCTCATTAGGAATCAACTCCCACTAGAGTTTAAACCCTCGTACAAGGAATGATCATCCATCAACGTATAGGGTATATTTAGCCCCGATTTTCAAAGACATTTTTCACGCAAATTCTTTTGGAAAGAAATATCGGTTGTCGCCATATCATAATCCGCCGCCGCATGACTCCGGTAAACCGTATCACGGCTCCAATTAGATTGTTCATAACGGATCGTATGGAGATTATCCCCGGTTGATCGCTTATTTACGAAATCGGCTATGACCTTAAATATCGAGCCTCGTTCATCCATTTTACGTAAGTAATTGACCGTAGCGGAAAAACGTGTTATAATCATCCTTCTGTCGATAATTCCCCGTACTCTTCATAGGATAAGAGTTCTTTACTAAATCCGTTTGACTCCAAGATGTTCCGTCCGAAGCTTGATTGATATATTCGATCTCAGCTCCGACACTATTCAGCGAATCGATCTCGAAAATAGCCCCGACACGTCCATTCCCATATTTGGAATCCGAATCATACAAAGATTGAGACACAAACTTATTCCCCCACCGTTCCGTATTCCCTGTTGGAGTTCATCTCTCCTTTATCCCGGGGAGTAAAAGTACCCGATACCGCTCCATTCAAGCTCCATTTCCCGACACGTGCATTTACGGACGCCGATGGAATATACCCTTGTAAAGATGGAGACAATGACGTACCTAAAGATACATATCCTTGCATACCGTTATCCGGATGTCGCCGCAATGAGATCTTGATCACTCCACCCTTAGTTGAGGCCTCATACTCCAACTCCCGCGATCGGTTACCTCAATCCTTTTTATATCCTCCGATTTCAAAGACCGCAAATAAGCCAGTAGTTCCTCTCCCGTTAAACGAATCTCACGATCATCCACAAACACCTTCGTTCCTTGCGCCCCATTTATCGAGATAGTTTCATCCGAGAGCCAGACACCCGGTGCCTGTGATAATAATTCCGTACCATCCTTTCCGGCAGATGGCATGACCGACATGATAAAGCGGTCCGCCTTCCGCTCGATATTCTTCGCTTGAACAACGACTTCCCTCAGAACATGGTTCGATAGATCTAGAATCAAGGAATCCCGCCGTTTTATCGGCAAGATCAGCTCTTTCCGTAAAGGCTCGTATCCGAGGCATTGAACAACAAGCCTATACTTCCCAGCCTCCGCCTCCATGCTAAAATCGCCATCACTATTGGCCACGGCACCCCCTACCTGTTTTTCTCCCGATAAAAGCACAGCGATCGCATATTCCACGGCATTTCCCTCCGCATCGGAAACATGGGCTTTATAAACCGTTTGTCCCGAGATCTTTTTTTGGGCACTACCCCCGCCTATCGCCAAAAATCCAGAGCCATAGTAGTAAAAACCGTACCATGGCTCTCTATTGATTTACCGGATAATACAGTTTTAATTTGAAAGTCGCTTCCTCATCCTTCACCTCGCCAACTTTTCAACACTATCCTTCCGCAGGCCCTTTTTCCCTTCCAGCATATCCATTTGCCAATTCTCGTTCTCGTCATGGAATACGGACAGATCAAACTTTTCCCAATCCACGTTTTCCAGCCGGATCGTAACCTTTCCTTTCTCAGACTTCGCCATGCCATAAACAGGCTTGGTATCTTTTCCTGACTGAGCCATAACTAGGATATTCCCATGGTTTACCACGTATATTTCCAATCTCTACAATAATAGTACGTGCCTCTATGCAACCACATACCAACATGAATAAAGATAATATGAATAAAAACTCGTCTCATTTTAGTATCCTCCTCTTAATTATTATCACTGTTACTGCAAACAAGTTTATTTTATAAACCATCCATGGATAAAAAATGCAAAGGAGCTGCGCATCACTCTTTTGCACATCGCAAATATAGACAAGTTTATTTTATAAACCAAATAATATTATAAAATATTCCAATAAAAATTTGACTCTGCAAAATACAGCCAAAATCCCCCACTAACCCTCCTAGAAAACACGTACATGCTTTCAAAACAACCATTTTAAGTTTGAAACAAAGCAACTTTTTCGCTATATTGCGCACATTTAGAATATATATGAACAGGACCAACATACAAATAACTAAAGATATGAACGAACGAATAATTGCTATACAAAGCAGATATTACGACATTGGATGTAGACGCCATCGTAAATGCCGCGAACAATAGCTTATTGGGAGGTGGCGGCGTAGACGGTGCCATCCATTGGGCCGCCGGTCCGGAACTCCTTGACGAATGCCGGACTTTACAAGGATGCCGACCGGAGAGGCGAAGATAACGAAAGGTTATCGATTGAAAGCCCGTCATGTCATACACACCGTCGGTCCCCATCTACCGAAACGGACAACACGGAGAGCCGGAGCTACTGGAAAATTGTTATCGAAACTCCTTGCGATTGGCGAAAGAGAACAGACTGAGAACAATCGCTTTCCCATCAATAAGCACCGGCGTATATGGCTATCCTATCGAGGAGGCTGCACAGATAGCGATCCGCACGATCGATACCTTCCTAAAGAGAATCCGGAAATCAGCAAGTCACGATGTGCTGTTTCTCCGGATACGACAAATCGGTTTATACGAAAGCGCTGGAACAAATTACAACTCACGAGCCGTAATGTGGAAACACCCTTGCTTTGCGTTCGTGCTTGATATAGCAACGATCCGCCCTGCGCAAATCACGAAGCACGGAGGCAAGCACCATTTTCAAGCGGTCCTTATCAATATTTAAGGTATCTTTCTCATCTATCTTAGTATAGCGTACCCATGATACATCGAACGTAGTTCCGTATTGGACCTGGGCAGAGTTGAGAGAAGAGTTCGTATTCCTTTTTCTCAATTTCTTGACATCGGCAACCGTACGGGTTACACTGGTTACCTTTATTTTTTATAGATGGAAGCATTCAAGTTTTTCAATGAGTCTTGGAAGTTTTTCCCGATATCCTCCAGCAGATTAGCGGCTTCCGGCACCAAATACGGAATAGAGTGCGTCAACTCCTCTACCTCGTAATAGTCATTCGTCTTGATCTCCACCATATCCCGGGAGGCGTGCTCCGCTCCTTCCCTCGAAGACAGGCTCTATGCCGATCTTCTTCGCGACGGACAAATGAACGTCATTCAAATCATTAAAATCACGATTATAGCTTCCATTGTACCAAATCTTCTTCAATTCACCTCTTTTCTCCTTTACAAGAAGAAAAAAAAGCCGTCGCCGACACGATCACGACCAGCAACAACATCACATTAAACACAGTCTTCATCTTCATTACCTTCGTTTTGCCTGACAAACATACGGAAAAATCCGAAATTCCCCCTTAACTCCAATTAGTTTTCTCTAAATGGTAGACGGACGGCTGAAAGATGTGTTCCCGTGAAATAAAACTTCTCCCTTTGCATCAATGGATAAAGAATATTACTAATTTTGTAACTTGATTCGAATAATAAAAAATAGCACATCTTTTTGAAGCGTAATTTAATAAAAGGAATAGCGGATGATTGAAAGAATTTATATTCTTGAAAGCGTAGACCCGGTAATTTTCTACGGTGTGAATAACTCTAATATGCAATTGATCAAGACATTGTTTCCGAAATTGCGTATCGTTGCCCGTGGAAATGTGATGAAAGTGATTGGAGATGAGGATGAGTCCGAGCTTTTTTCAAAAGAAAATCCGTGAGGTGGAAAAATACTGTGAGGAGTTTAACTCGCTCTCCGAAGACGTGATTCTGGATATTATCAAAGGAAAAGGTCCCACGGTCGTGAAGCAGGAGAACCTGATCATCCACGGCATGAATGGCAAGCCGATTACCGCACGTACCGAGAATCAACAGTTATTGGTAAAGGCTTTCGAGAACAACGATCTGGTTTTCGCCACAGGACCCGCCGGTTCGGGCAAAACATTCGTCGCTATCGCCCTAGCCGTAAAAGCATTAAAGAATAAGGAAGTACGGAAGATCATCTTAAGCCGTCCCGCCGTGGAAGCCGGAGAAAAAACTGGGTTTCTTGCCGGGTGAGATGAAAGATAAGCTAGATCCCTATCTGCAACCGCTTTACGATGCCTTGCAGGATATGATACCGGCAGCTAAGCTGAAGGAATATATGGAGAATAACGTGATACAGATCGCCCCCGCTAGCGTTTATGCGCGGTCGTACCTTGAACGACGCCGTCATTATATTGGACGAGGCGCAAAACACGACGACGCATCAAATCAAAGATGTTCTTGACCCGCTTGGGAATGAACGCCAAGATGATCGTCACCGGAGATGTCACGCAGATAGACCTTCCGCCTTCTACCACGTCCGGATTGATACAGGCCATGCAAATATTGAAGGGCGTAAACGGGATCGGTAAGATCGAGTTCACCAAGAAAGATATTGTCCGGCATAAACTTGTCCAACGAATCGTAGAGGCTTATGATAAGTTCGATGATAAACGGAAGAAAGAGATCAAAGAGGCAAAAGAGAAGAAAACGAATATAGACAACAACTAAAAGTAAGAGTCATGAAGAAGGCATTAGTTAAAACAGACTTCAATTTCCCGCGACAAAAGAGCGTATACCATGGGAAAGTACGCGACGTATACAACATCAATGACGAGGTATTGGTAATGGTCGCTACAGACCGTATTTCCGCTTTCGATGTTATCTTGCCGGAAGGTATTCCTTACAAGGGACAAATGTTAAACCAGATCGCCGCCAAGTTCCTTGACGCTACGACTGATATTTGTCCGAACTGGAAAATGGCTACTCCGGACCCGATGGTAACGGTTGGCGTTCAATGCCAAGGTTTCCCGGTTGAGATGATCGTACGCGGTTATCTGTGCGGAAGCGCATGGCGTGCTTATAAGAGCGGCGTACGTGAGATCTGCGGCGTGAAACTACCGGAGGGTATGCGTGAGAACCAACGTTTCCCCGAACCCATCATCACCCCGACCACAAAGGCTGAGATCGGAGAGCATGATCAAGATATCTCTAAAGAGGAGATTCTCGCTAAAGGTTTGGTCTCTAAAGAGGACTACGAGGTTCTTGAGAAATATACGATGGCCTTGTTTAAACGCGGTACCGAGATCGCTAAGGAACGTGGCTTGATCTTGGTTGACACGAAATATGAGTTCGGTCATCGTGACGGCAAGATCTATTTGATCGACGAGATCCATACTCCGGATTCCTCCCGTTATTTCTACTCAGAAGGATACGAGGATCGTTTTGCCAAAGGGGGAACCGCAGAAGCAACTTTCCAAGGAGTTCGTCCGCGAATGGTTGATGGAAAATGGCTTCCAAGGTAAATCCGGACAGAAAGTTCCTGAAATGACACCGGAGATCGTAGAAGGAATCAGCAACCGATATATCGAATTGTTCGAGCATATCACAGGGGAGACTTTCGTAAAAGGCGAGACTGATAACTTGCTGAACCGCATCGAGAAAAACGTTACCGAATATTTACAGAATAAATAAGATACCGCACATGACACAGTATGGTTCAGAGACAATACTTCCTTATAACAAGAGGAACAAAAGGGTACGCAAGTCAAACGTATGTTCGACTCGATAGCCGAAACGTATGATCAACTCAACCATACTCTCTCATTTGGTATCGACAAGATATGGCGCAGGAAAGGGATCGCTTTCCTCGCGTCCTTTCTCTCTAAAACGATACTGGATATCGCTACCGGTACCGGAGACTTGGCTATCTCCATGTACAAAAAGCTGCGACCCGACCATATCGTCGGTGCCGACATCTCGTTAGGCATGATGGAAGTGGGACGGAAAAAAGTAGCTGCCGCCGGTTATTCGGAGTATATATCCTTCGAGCAACAGGACTGTACGGCCTTGACCTACGAGGAAAACTCGTTCGATGCCGTAACCGCCGCTTTCGGGGTTCGTAATTTTGAGAACATAGAGCAAGGTATCTCAGAGATGTACCGGGTGCTGAAACCCGGTGGACATATCATGATCTTGGAACTTTCCACACCGGAACATTTTCCCATGAGACAACTCTACCAGATCTATTCAAAGACCGTCATCCCCTTTATCGGACGTCTACTCTCTAAAGAAAAAGTCGCGTATAATTATTTGCCGGCTTCCATCAAGGTAGTTCCTCAGGGAAAGGTCATGACGGATTTACTCACCCGCCAAGGCTTCAAGCAGGCCCGTGTACGGACCTTTTACCTTCGGGATCTGTTCATTATATACAGGATCTAAAGAATAAACAATAAAAAGGTTATGCAGAAATACGGCTTACTGGGATATCCCCTCGGACATTCGTTTTCTAAAAACGTATTTCAACCAGAAGTTTGAGGCGAGAAGATCGACGCTGAGTACTTGAATTTCGAGATTCCCTCTATCAAGGAGATTAAGAACGTAATCAAAAGAAAACCCCTGAACTTAACGGTTTAAACGTGACCATTCCTTATAAGGAACAAGTAATCCCATATTTAGACGATTTGGATGACGATGCCCGTCAGATCGGAGCGGTAAATGTCATCAAGTTCACAAAAAGGTCTTTTCGGCAAACTTAAACTGAAAGGATATAACTCGGATATTATCGGATTCAAGCAATCGATTGATCCTTTATTGAAAGAAACGCACCGGAAAGCGTTGATCCTTGGTACGGGAGGGGCGTCGAAGGCAGTCTTCCACGGACTGAAACAGCTAGGCGTTGGTGCCACGCTGGTTTCTCGCAAACCGAAAGAATTTTTGTATCACGTACGATGAGATTACTCCGAAAACCATGGAGCAATATACGGTGATCGTAAACACGACTCCCCTTAGGCATGTTCCCTAATATAGACTCATGTCCGGATATCCCGTACGATTTACTTACGCCGAATCATCTATTGTATGATTTACTTTACAATCCGGATGAGACCCTTTTCATGAAGAAAGGAAAAGAAAAAGGCGCCGTCGTGAAAAAATGGTCTGGAAATGCTTCTATTACAGGCTTTCGCCGCTTGGGAGATCTGGCAGAAATAGATCGAACGATATCTTTCCAACCACATGATTTGATGAAGCTAGCTTCGTGAGCCAATGAAGTTAGCTTCGTTAGTCAATGAAGTTAACTTACTTCAACCAAGTCAATACATAGTCCGGTGTAACTTGATATGCCAACTCATATTCCCGGCATGCCTCGTCCGGGTTTCTCGTCCCTTAAACGTCCCACTCGATAAATAAGGAAAAGGATTCACGTGAAGATGCTTTTTGAAAGTCCACTCCTTCCTGCTCGATTATCTTGAACAAGGTTTCTTTGGCGCACCAATGGATTAATAGATGCTCGACCTCATGCTCCAGGATCGATACCCGCCTCTTCCTCCGGATTCATAAAGCGACTTCGTATTTTCAAGATCCGGTCCGAACGATACTCGATATCGATCCCTGTCGGACGCTTATCCAAGATTACCGCCACATAATCTTTCGTATGAGATATACTTATATATAAAGGTACGCACGCGAGGAACGGGGCACCCGTAGAATGATAGTCAACCCTTACCTCCTCTCCTAAAAGCTCTTTTAAAAGCACCCGGCTGGCGAAACGTTCCTGCCTCCGCTTCTCTGCCGATACCCGCTCCAAAAAAAGAAGAATAGTCCGCTTTATGCTCAAGCATCCCCAAAAGCTCATCAGAACTTTCTTCCATTTTCCAGACTCCATGCAGCGGCGAGAGTTGTTTATATAGCAAGGCCATATTATTCTTTCCAACTAAAAGTTTGTATAAGTTCTATGATATCTTCCCGGATATATTGGATAGCGGGAGCTAATGAATCCGCATTGGGTTTACAGTCAAAATACAAAGG
>VOFK01000751.1_pt1 | contig 33148 bp, 48 predicted proteins | sample 5384121 | NCBI WGS metagenome assembly VOFK01 (sample SAMN12384730, study PRJNA508395) | human gut metagenome | isolation source: healthy gut J | host: Homo sapiens | reverse complement strand
TACTATGACAGCTCCTTCTCAGTCATCTCCGCCTGCGCGGATAGGACCGAACTGTTCACGACGTTCTGAACCCAGCTCGCGTACCGCTTTAATGGGCGAACAGCCCAACCCTTGGGACCTGCTACAGCCCCAGGATGCGATGAGCCGACATCGAGGTGCCAAACCACCTGTCGATGTGAACTCTTGGGAGTGATAAGCCTGTTATCCCCAGGGTAGCTTTTTATCCGTTGAGCGATGGCAATCCCACTTTATACCACCGGATCACTAAGTCCTATTTTTCGTACCTGCTCCACCTGTCGGTGTCGCAGTCAAGCTCCCTTCTGCCTTTGCACTCTTCAAATGGTTTCCAACCATTCTGAGGGAACCTTTGAGCGCCTCCGATACCCTTTCGGAGGCGACCGCCCCAGTCAAACTCCCCGCCTGACATTGTCCCATTGCCAGTTCATGGCAACTGGTTAGAAACCCAGTACTACAGGGGTGGTATCCCAACAGCGACTCCGGACAGACTGGCGTCCATCCTTCTTTTGTCTCCCGCCTATCCTGTACATGCAGTACCGAATCCCAGTATCAAACTGGAGTAAAGCTCCATGGGGTCTTTCCGTCCTGGCGCGGGTAACCAGCATCTTCACTGGTACTTCAATTTCACCGGATGCATTGTCGAGACAGTGCTCAAATCATTACGCCTTTCGTGCGGGTCGGAACTTACCCGACAAGGAATTTCGCTACCTTAGGACCGTTATAGTTACGGCCGCCGTTTACTGGGGCTTAAATTCAAAGCTTCGCTTACGCTAACCTCTCCTCTTAACCTTCCAGCACCGGGCAGGCGTCAGCCCATATACTTCACCTTTCGGTTTCGCATAGACCTGTGTTTTTGCTAAACAGTTGCTTGAGCCTATTCTCTGCGGCCTGCTCTCGCAGGCACCCCTTCTCCCGAAGTTACGGGGTCATTTTGCCGAATTCCTTAACAATGCTTCTTCCGCCGGCCTTAGGATTCTCTCCTCATCCACCTGTGTCGGTTTACGGTACGGGCACGCATTACAACAATAGCAGCTTTTCTCGGCACATGGCTCACACGCTTTGCTACTTTATTTCGCTCCACATCACGTCTTCGGATTATACAACGGATTTGCCTATTGTACACCTACCCCGCTTGTACCGGTCTTCTCTTTCCCGGCCCGTGCTCTCCACATGCGTCCCTACAGTTCTGGGTACACATAGTACAGGAATCTCCACCTGTTATCCATCGACTACGTCTTTCGACCTCTGCCTTAGGCCCCGACTTACCCAGAGCAGATCAGCTTTACTCTGGAAACCTTAGATATTCGGCCGAAAGGATTCCCACCTTTCTCTCGCTACTCATTCCGGCATTCTCTCTTCTTATCCCTCCACTGCTCCTTCCGGTACAGCTTCGTCGGTTTTAAGAATGCTCCTCTACCACTCGCATTGCGAGTCCACAGCTTCGGTGTCGTGTTTCAGCCCCGGACATTTTCGGCGCAGGAACTCTCGACTAGTGAGCTGTTACGCACTCTTTGAATGTATGGCTGCTTCTGAGCCAACATCCTAGTTGTCTTCGAATTCCCACATCCTTTTCCACTTAACACGCACTTTGGGACCTTAGCCGGTGGTCTGGGCTGTTTTTCCCTTTTGACTACCCAACTTATCTCGTGCAGTCTGACTCCCGATCATCATCTACATGGCATTCGGAGTTTGATATCCTTTGGTAAGCTTTGACGCCCCCTTCGGAAATTCAGTGCTCTACCTCCGTAAGACTCCATCGAGGCTAGTCCTAAAACTATTTCGAGGAGAACCAGCTATCTCCGGGTTCGATTGGAATTTCTCCCCTACCCCCACCTCATGCCCACCCTTTTCAACGGATGTGGCTTCGGTCCTCCATTGTCTTTTACGACAACTTCAACCTGGACATGGATAGATCACCCGGTTTCGGGTCTGCACATACTGACTTTACGCCCTATTAAGACTCGCTCTCGCTTCGGCTCCGGAGCTTTACTCCTTAACCTCGCCAGCATCCGCAACTCGCCGGACCGTTCTACAAAAAAGTACGCGGTTGTTCATTTAAAGAACTTCCACAGCTTGTAAACACAGGGTTTCAGGTTCTCTTTCACTCCCCTCCCGGGGTCCTTTTTTTCACCCTTTCCTTCACAGTACTATGCGCTATCGGTCACTGAGTAGTATTTAGGCTTACGGAGTGGTCTCCGCTCATTCCCACAAGGTTTCTCGTGTCTCGATGTACTCTGGATACCGCTCAGCTGGCTTTCCTTTCGCTTACGGGGCTTTCACCCTCTGTGGCAGGCTTTCCCAAAACCTTTCTGCTAGGATCATCAGATCTTAAATGCGGTCCGAACCCCGGAGTGCACGCACTCCGGTTTGGCCTCTTTCCCTTTCGCTCGCCGCTACTTAGGAAATCGATGTTTCTTTCTCTTCCTCGCCGTACTTAGATGTTTCAGTTCCGGCGGTTCCCTTCCATACGTTATGGATTGGCGTATGGATGATACTGAGTTCTTCGTACCGGGTTTCCCCATTCAGACATCTGCGGATCAGTGGATTATTTGCTCCTCCCGCAGCTTTTCGCAGCTTACCACGTCTTTCATCGGCGCTCAGTGCCTTGGCATCCACCCTGTGCTCTTTTTTTTGCTTAACCTTCGATTTCATAGCGTTGCATCATTAATAACTTAAAGAACTTTGTTGTTGTTCACAACTTGGTTTTTTTTTTTCGGATGTCTTGATTTGTTAGATATTCTTAAGAATAGAATATTTATTCATCAAATCATTTCGGATGTTTTCAAGGTTGAATTTTTATTTTCGTAACATTTTAGTTTTCAATTTCCGTACATGCGTTTTTTTGCAACAGTTTCAATGGACTGATACGAATTTTGTGACCATTTGACCCATTGCAAGGCAGGTGGTCTCCCAACTTAACCCCCCCCTTTGATTGGGTTTCCCTTTTGAAATCATGGCTTAAAAACCACCGACCCCCGCTTATCAGGCGTTTATCTAAACCCCTGAGCTATAAACCCCATTTTTAATTCTGGCAGCCACCTGCTCTCCCGCATCGTCTCCAGCAAAGTACCATCGGCCGCTTAGGTCTTAACCGTCGTGTTCGGGATGGGAACGGGTGTGTCCCCTAAGCGCATCGCCACCAGAAATTGATTTTTCCTTTTCAATTCTTTGAAATCCTCATAACTCAACAGTAAAAAACATTCTTTACTTGTTTCTTCCTTAGAAGAAAGGAGGTGATCCAGCCGCACCTTCCGATACGGCTACCTTGTTACGACTTCACCCCAGTCATCAGCTCTGCCTTCGGCAGCTCCCTCCTTGCGGTTGGGTCACTGACTTCGGGCATTTCCGACTCCCATGGTGTGACGGGCGGTGTGTACAAGACCCGGGAACGTATTCACCGCGACATTCTGATTCGCGATTACTAGCGATTCCAGCTTCGTGTAGTCGAGTTGCAGACTACAGTCCGAACTGAGACGTTATTTTTGGGATTTGCTTCCCTCGCAGTTTTGCTTCTCTTTGTTTACGCCATTGTAGCACGTGTGTAGCCCAGATCATAAGGGGCATGATGATTTGACGTCATCCCCACCTTCCTCCAGGTTATCCCTGGCAGTCTCTCCAGAGTGCCCAGCTTAATTGCTGGCTACTGAGGATAAGGGTTGCGCTCGTTGCGGGACTTAACCCAACATCTCACGACACGAGCTGACGACAACCATGCACCACCTGTCTCCAATGTTCCGAAGAAAAGGCGTCATTACTCACCGGTCATTGGGATGTCAAGGGCAGGTAAGGTTCTTCGCGTTGCTTCGAATTAAACCACATGCTCCACCGCTTGTGCGGGTCCCCGTCAATTCCTTTGAGTTTCATTCTTGCGAACGTACTCCCCAGGTGGAATACTTAATGCGTTTGCGGCGGCACCGAACAGCTTTGCCCCGACACCTAGTAGTCATCGTTTACGGCGTGGACTACCAGGGTATCTAATCCTGTTTGCTCCCCACGCTTTCGAGCCTCAACGTCAGTTACTGTCCAGTAAGCCGCCTTCGCCACTGGTGTTCCTCCTAATATCTACGCATTTCACCGCTACACTAGGAATTCCGCTTACCCCTCCGGCACTCTAGTCCTGACAGTTTCCAAAAGCAATTCCGGGGTTGAGCCCAACGGCTTTCACTTCTGACTTACCATCGCCGCCTACGCTCCCTTTACACCCAGTAAATCCGGATAACGCTTGCACCCTACGTATTACCGCGGCTGCTGGCACGTAGTTAGCCGGTGCTTCTTAGTCAAGTACCGTCATTTTCTTCCCTGCTGATAGAGCTTTACATACCGAAATACTTCATCGCTCACGCGGCGTCGCTGCATCAGGGTTTCCCCCATTGTGCAATATTCCCCCACTGCTGCCTCCCGTAGGAGTCTGGGCCGTGTCTCAGTCCCAATGTGGCCGGTCACCCTCTCAGGTCGGCTACTGATCGTTGCCTTGGTAGGCCGTTACCTCACCAACTACCTAATCAGACGCGGGTCCATCTCATACCACCGGAGTTTTTCTTCCCCTGACCATGCGGTGCTGTGGTCTTATGCGGTATTAGCAGTCATTTCTAACTGTTATCCCCCTGTATGAGGCAGGTTACCCACGCGTTACTCACCCGTCCGCCACTCAGTCACAAAGATCTTCATCCGAAGAATCAAATCAAGGTGCTTCGTTCGACTTGCATGTGTTAAGCACGCCGCCAGCGTTCATCCTGAGCCAGGATCAAACTCTCGTTAAAAGTGTTTGTATCCGGGTCAGAATCGCTTGGCTAAATTCTGTTCCTGTTTACTGTTCTGGTTTGACATCTTTCGATGTCCGTTCTTGAAAAAAAAATCTCTCGTTAAAGAATTTTCAGGGTTTTGTTGTCTATTGTTCAGTTATCAATGTTCTTTTTTTGTTGTTGCCGTTTCATGCGACAGCTTTTATATATATATCAAAGTGTTTCATGTTTGTCAACAACTTTTTTTTATATTTTTGTTGCTTTTTTTGAATCTCAAACAGCAACTCTGATATATTATCCATATATCTTCTTGCTTGTCAATAACTTTTTTTAGTTTTTTTTTCAAAATTACATTTTCAAAACAAAACGGAAAAGAGGGATTCGAACCCTCGCGCCGGTTGCCCGACCTACACCCTTAGCAGGGGCGCCTCTTCGGCCTCTTGAGTATTTCTCCTCAGCCCGATCCAAGGTCTGTATTTAACTGTGTGTTTACATACTTTTAATGTAACTTCACAGCGCATTGATAATTATACCTAAGAACCCTTTTTCTGTCAACGGTTTTTTCGATTATTTTTTTCTTTTTTAAGTTTATTTTCTAATTATCTATATATATAAGAAACAGACTCTTTTTCACTATATCTAGCAAAGAGTCTGTCCTTTTTTACCTTTATCTTTATTTTTATGCTTCCTTTGGTTCATATTCAGATATGGTTTCTTCTATTCTTCTTTTTACTTCTTTTTGCGATCTCTGTCGTCTTCATATTTTGATATTCTTCATAATAAATCGGTTCCAGGAAATGTACCTGTACCGTTACCGGTGCGATACTATTTGTATCAAACGGTTTAAAAGAATCAATCAACGCAATCGGTATGATCGGGCATTTCGCTTTTGTTGCCGCCTTGAAGCTTCCACCTTTTAAACTCAAGAAGCTTATTCCCCCATCTTCGAGCGGGTTCCTTCTGCAAAGATCAGATAGTTCCTTCCTTTCTTTTTACTTCCTCTGTAACATCCATGATCACTTTGCATAGACTGACGGATACCTTCGCGGTCGATCATGTAGGCCTTCATACATTTAAATGTCTGCTTGAGAAGTGGAACATTTGCCACTTCTTTTTTTGACCACCGAAAAACGGACGCGGGCAGGCATCAACAATTGCGAGTACGTCATAAAGCCCTTGATGATTCGGAAAAAACATAAACCCTCCCTCTTTGGGGGATGTTTTCTTTTCCATATGCTTCGATTGTTACATTTCCGCCTTTATTGGCTCTTTTGACAATATATTTTCAGAAGCTTATATCGGGTGATCTCCGGATACTTGTCTACGTGCGCGGCATAGTAACACAGCTTGCTACCACATAAACGGAACAAGCAGAATATTCCGAATTACCATAAGTGCAATTCTTTTTTTACACAATTCATTCCCCTATTCCTCCGCATACTTTTGACGGCTGTCTCGTATAAAATTATTGCCCTCGGAGTCGATCACAACAATTGCCGGAAGGTCTTCGATCTCCAGGCGGGATCGCTTCTGTTCCAAGATCATCATATGCGATCACATCTGCTCTTTTTGATACATTTTGAAAAGAAGCGCGCCTGCTCCTCCGACTGCTGCAAAATAAACTGCTTTATTTCTCACGATTGCATCCCGACAGCCTGACTTCTTTTTCCCCTTTTCCTATCATTCCGCCAAGCCCCAGATCCAGAAGGCGTGGTGCATATTTGTCCATCCTGCTTGCTGTTGTCGGTCCTGCTGAGCCGATCGGTCTTCCTTCTCTCGCTGGAGACGGTCCCATATAATAAATCATCTGATTCTTAATATCAAGTGGAAGCTCTTTTCCTTCCGAAAGCACTTCATCCATTCTTTTATGAGCAGCATCACGGGCAGTATAAATAACTCCCGTAAGATATACATAATCTCCTGCTCTTAAATCCTGTATTTCTTCCTTTGCTACTGGAACTGTAATATGTCTTTCCATATCCTTTTCCTTCCTGATTCTTTTTTTCTGTATTCTGCTTCGCGGCGTTTTTAACCGCTAACAGGAGTCTTATAATTCTCTTAAAATAATTTCAGCCAGTTTCTCAACTGTAAAGTCTACAAAACTAATGCACTGCGCTTTTCTCTCCGGAGAATTTTTTTCTTTTCCTCTTGTCAACACGACAGCAGGTTGCTCCGCAATGTTCTTTAAATGCGTCGTGAAACTCTTTCGTCGTCAGCCGCTGGCATTTCAAAAAAGATTTCATCTCCAGGTGTTCTTCTTCCGAAAAAATAGCCGATGCACATGGTTTGCTCCTGCAAGCGCACCACAAATACAGCCACCATCTCCGAGCCCCCCACGGGAATCCTGATGACATAGCGATCGCATCATCTGACAGATCAAGATCAAAGCCCTTTTTGATCGCATAGATCACCGACTCTGAACAAGCGAACCCTTTCTGAAAAATCTCAACCGCATCTTTTTCGCATTGCGTCTACGTCTACATTTGTATTCATAATTATCCTCTTTTCATTTCCTTTAAATATTACACATCCTCTCACCGGGCAGAAACCATTTGTAACATGCTTCATCTTCGCACGAGTACATATTTTCGGCACGGAAAGTCTTTTCAGAATCCCCGGTAAATTAAATAGTGCGGATCACATGGCGGTTAACATGACAGCAAATATTTACAGCTACCGGAAGTCCGGCAATATGAGTCGGATAAGTGTTGACATTGACAGCCAGCGCGGTTGTACTTCCCCAAGTCCGCCCGGTCCGATTCCAATCTTGTTGATCCGCTCCAGTAATTCTTCTTCCAGTTCTTTTTACATATGGAATGTCTGAATGGCTTCCGACTTCTCTTGTAAGTGCTTCTTTTGCCATCAGTGCACATTTTTTCAAATGTGCCGCCTATACCGACTCCGACTACCATTGGCGGACAGGCATTCGGACCGGCATCTTTACTGCCGTAAGAACTGCTTCCTTTACACCTTCAATTCCGTCTGCCGGTTTCAGCATAAATACACGGCTCATATTTTCACTTCCAAAGCCTTTTGGCGCAACCTTTGATCTTCACCTGATCGCCCGGAACAATTTTATAATGAATGATTCCCGGTGTATTATCTTTCGTATTTTCTCTGAGGATCGGATCTTTCACGACGGATTTTCTCAGATATCCGTCAACATAACCCCGACGGATCCCTTCATTTACTGCATCTTCCAGGTTGCCGCCTTCGAAATGTACATCCTGTCCGATCTCAAGAAATACGACTGCCATACCTGTATCCTGGCAGATTGGAATCATATCTTTTCCGGCGATCTTCAGATTATCCTGAAGCTGGCTTAATATCTTTTTCCCCAGTGGTGACTTCTCTGTTGAAACTGCATTTTTCATCGCAATGTCCATATCTTTTTGAAAGAAAATGGTTCGCTTCAATGCACATTTCTTTGATATTCTTTGAAATCTCTTCCACGTTCAATGTACGCATTGGTTTTTCCTCCTGCATTTCATAATCTGATTTTTATTATACTATGGTTTTTTTTCATCTGCAATGTAATCATCTTCAAATAAACCTGTATTACCTCAAATTGTTAACCTTATAAAATTTTAAGTTGACATTCTTTCTTTTGCATGGTAAAGTGTGAAATGTATTTGATATTTTTTTACCAAGGAAGGTTTACTTATGATTTCTGAAATTGAAACAACTACAGATCCGGTGCTTTCACGAGAAGATGCGATTGCAATCCTGAATACACCGGACGAAGAACTCGATCAGCTCATTGCACAAGCTGAAAAACTGCGCAGAAAATATAAAGGAAATCATGTCAGTATTCATATTCTTACCAATGCCCGCAGCGGTAACTGCTCACAGGACTGCGCTTACTGTGCACAATCCTGTCGTTCAAAAGCCGATATCGACAAATATAAGTGGGTAGCTGATGAGAAGTTATATAAAGATAATGATTTTGTAAATGAACATCCTCTTTCCAGACACTGCATCGGACTCAGCGGTATGAAATTCACCGACGAAGAGATTGAAGAACTGGCTTCTAAGATCCGCAAGATGAAAGAAGACGGAACCCACCTTTGCTGTTCCATCGGATTTCTTACTGAAAACAGGCTCTAATGTTAAAAGAAGCCGGACTCGACCGGATCAACCACAACCTGAACAGCAGCCGGGCTTACTACAGTCACATCTGTTCTACCCATACTTTTTGAGCAGCGCGTTCAGAATATCAAAATGCTTCAGGGAATTGGATTTGAAATCTGCAGTGGCGGAATCATTGGAATGGGCGAAAGCAAAGAAGATGTAGTTGACATGCTTCTGGAGCTTCGTGAGATCCGGCCGGAAGCTCTGCCGATCAACTTCCTGTTGCCAATTCCGGGAACTCCGCTCGGTGATGCCGATATTTCCGAACTCACAACTGAAGTATTGCATGAAGGTTCTCTGCCTTGCAAGACTTCTGGTTCCGCAGTCAGATATCCGTTGTGCTGCCGGACGTGAGGTTTAGTTTAAAGGTGAAGAAAAGAAGCTTCTCAGCGTTGTAGATTCCATCTTCGCTTCCGGTTATCTGACCGCAGATGGTCAGGGAATCAAAGATACGATCCGGACGATTACGGATGCCGGTTTTACATATGAGATCGAATCTGCTTTTTAATTTATTGACACGCCGAACATTATTAACATTCTAAAAAGGAGAATACTTAACATGACTCAAGGAAACGCTCAACACTTAGAACTACCAACACTTACGCAATGGCTGTCACCGCTCTTATGACCGCTGTCACCTGCATTCTTGCACCGCTTTCCATCCCGATCGGACCGGTGCCGATTTCACTTTACCAACTTTGCAATTTATCTTTCTCTCTATCTTCTGGATTGGAAGAAGGGAACCGTCAGCTATATCCTTTTATCTTCTTCTCGGACTTGTAGGACTTCCTGTATTTTCCGGATTCACCGGAGGAATCGGAAAGCTTGCCGGACCAACTGGCGGATATATCATTGGTTTCATCCCAGTGGCAATCATTGCCGGTATTGTAATTGACCAATTCAGTCAGAGATGGATCCAGATTCTTGGAATGATCGTTGGAACTGTAATCTGCTATGCATTCGGAACTGCATGGTTCTGCATTCAGGCAGGTTACACTGTATCTCTTTGCCCTTTGCAGTATGTGTCATTCCATTTATCCCGGCGGACCTGATCAAGATGGTGATCGCCATGATCATCGGACCTGAAATCCGCAAAAGACTCCGGAGCTGTTGCACAGTAAGATGCACGGCGTCTGCCAGAATATTTGAAATCTGGCAAAATAATAATTCAGCCCCTCTACAAAGTCCGGAAAGCCTGTTTGCTTTGCGGCGTTTCCGGGCTTCTTTGTTTTTAATCCGGCTTTTTACCAGAGCAAACGCAAGCCATGCCATAACATTTCTTTTCTATGCAGCCTCACAAAAACAAAGCAAGAGACCAGACAAAAGCATTTGCATATTCCCTGTCCAGTCTCTTTATGATTTATCCTGCTTCTGTATTTCTACTTTCGCTCAGATCTTTATTCTTCTGTCTGCTCTTTCTACAACCGTCTCAGCAGTTGCTTCTGTATTTGCTTCTTCTGCAGTCTCTTTCTGCGTTTTCCTCCAGTTCACCTGAAGCCCTGCGTACCTTTTGCGATACTTGCAACTTCTTCGTGTTCCTTCAGATTGATCAGTTTAACACCGGATGTGATTCTTCCGAGTACGGAAATCCCCCGCACATTCCATACGGATCACGATACCATCTGTGTTGATGATCATAATCTCATCATCCGGACCTACTGCCTTTTGCACCGACTACATTTCCGGTCTTCTCTGTGATCTTATAGCATTTCACGCCTTTTTCCACCACGGTTCTGGGCTGTGAATTCTTCCATGCGGGTTCTCTTTGCCCATACCCTTTTCAGATACGATCAGAAGCTCTTCACCCTGCGCATCAAGCTGCATTGCAACAACTTCATCACGGTCACTTAAATTCATACCACGAACGCCCATAGAGGTCCTTCCGGTTGAACGTACATCAGATTCATGGAAACGGATGCATTGACCATACTGCGTAACGAGATAATAACATCTCTTTCGTCATCCGTAATCTTAACTTCGATCAGTTCATCATCCTCACGGAGTGTGATCGCAGCAAGTCCTGTCTTTCTTACATTTGCGTAATCCAGGATCGGCGTCTTCTTAACAAGACCTTTCTTGGTTGCCATGAACAGATAGTCACCTTCCTTGAAATCCTTGATTGGAATCATTGCTGTGATCTTCTCATCCGGCTGAAGCTGAAGGATGTTGATAATTGCTGTACCACGGGCAGTTCTTCCTGCTTCCGGAATCTCATATGCTTTCAGGCGATAAGCGTCCGGTATTGGTAAAGAACATAATATACTGGTGAGTATTGGTCATATGAACAGCTCTTCTACATAGTCTTCATCCAGAGTCTGCATACCCTTGATACCCTTGCCGCCACGATTCTGACTCTTGAAAGTATCGTTGCTCATTCTCTTAATGTATCCCATCTTGGTCATGGTGATCACTACATCTTCTCTCGGGATCAGATCCTCTGTAGAAATATCGTATACATCATATCCGATGGCTGTTCTTCTGTCATCTCCGTATTTTTCAGAGATCACAAAAGGATTTCTTTCTTAATTACGCCAAGCAAGAAATTTCTGTCTGCGAGGATCGCCTTGTAATTTGCGATCTTCTTCTCAAGCTCTGCATACTCTGTTTCCAGCTTCTCTTTTCCAGACCTGTCAGTGCACGCTCAGACGCATATCCACAATAGCCTGTGCCTGTACATCACTTCCAGTTCGAAATTCTCCATCAACTCTGCTTTTTTGCAATCTGTACGGTCTTGATCCACGGATGATCTTAATAACCTCATCAATATTATCCAGGGCGATCAGCAGACCTTCCAAGATATGTGCACGTTCTTCTGCTTTATTCAGCTCGTATTTGGTACGTCTGGTCACAACGTCTTCCTGATGTTTCAGATAATGGTTCAGGATTTCCAGAAGGCTTCATAACCTTCGGCTCATTATTTACAAGCGCAAGCATGATCACACCAAATGTGTCCTGCAACTGTGTATGCTTGTACAGCTGGTTCAGAACTACATTCGGGTTCACATCTTTGCTCAAATCGATGCAGACTACGCATACCTTCACGGCTTGACTGGTCGCTCAAGTCTGTGATTCCATCAATCTTCTTATCACTTACCAGCTCTGCGATCTTCTCGATCAGGCGTGCTTTATTGACCATAAATGGAAGCTCGGTTACTACGATTCTGTGCTTTCCATTCGGCATCGTCTCGATATTGTGACCGCACGCACACGGATCTTGCCGCGTCCGGTTCTGTATGCCTCTTCAATTCCTCTGGTTCCAAGGATCATTGCACCCGTCGGGGAAGTCTGGTCCTTTGATGATCTTTAAGATCTCTTCGATCGTTGTCTCTTCTTTATCCTTCGATCTGGTCATCAATGATCTGCACGACTGCATTGATCACTTCACGCAGGTTGTGCGGCGGGATATTCGTTGCCATACCTACAGCGATACCGGAAGTACCGTTGACCAGAAGGTTCGGGAATCTTGACGGCAGAACGGTAGGTTCTTTCTCCGTCTCGTCAAAAGTTCGGCTGAAAAATCAACGGTATTTTTATTAATATCCGCTGTCATTTCCATCGAAATCTTACTAAGACGTGCCTCTGTATATCGCATCGCAGCAGCTCCGTCACCATCGACGGAACCAAAGTTACCATGGCCATCTACCAGAGGATAACTGGTTGACCATTCCTGTGCCAGATTAACCAATTCACCATAGATGGAGCTGTCTCCGTGAGGATGATATTTACCCATCGTATCACCGACAATACGGGCACTCTTTCGGTGCGGCTTGTCCGGACCATTGTTCAGCTCGATCATCGAATAAAGAAACTCTCTGTACAGGCTTCAATCCATCTCTTACATCAGGAAGGGCACGGGATGCGATTACACTCATGGCATAGTCGATGTAGGAAGTTTCCATCGTCTTTTTCAGATCGACTTCATGGACTTTATCAAAAATCAAAAAATATTATCTTCCATTGGCTATTCTCCCTATATATATCTAAGTTCTGTACATATTTTGCATTTTCTTCAATGAATTCTCGTCTTGGTTCTACCTTATCTCCCATCAGTGTTGTAAATGGTAAGATCCAGTTCGGATGAAGATGTCTCATCGTCCATTGTCACCTTCTGTAAGATTACGATGCTGCGGATCCATAGTGGTCTCCCAGAGCTGTTCCGCGTCCATCTCACCAGACCTTTGTAACGCTGGATCTTGTTGTTCCATCACGTCCGATTTCTTCAAGATGTTGCATTAATTCTTCATCGCTGTACGCATACCAGACCTTCTTATTCTTCTCCCAAGCTTATAAAGTGGGGGCTGTGCCAGATATACATATCCCTGCTTGATAAGTTCCGGCATAAACCGGTAGAGGAATGTCAGAAGCAGTGTACTGATATGGGCTCCATCAACGTCGGCATCGGTCATAATGATGATCTTGTGATAACGCAGTTTCGTAATATCGAAATCATCGTGGATACCTGTACCAAACGCAGTAATCATGGCTTTGATCTCAGCATTGGCATAAATCTTATCCAGTCTTGCCTTTTCTACGTTTAGTATCTTACCACGCAGCGGAAGGATTGCCTGCGTCGCACGGTCACGTGCTGTCTTCGCAGAACCGCCCGCAGAATCTCCCTCTACGATGTAAATCTCGCATTTCTCCGGATTCTTATCAGAACAGTCTGCAAGCTTACCAGGAAGTGCCATGCCTTCAAGGGCGGATTTTCTTCTTGTAAGATCTCTCGCCTTTCTTGCCGCCTCTCTTGCACGCTGGGCAAGAACAGACTTCTCAACAATCGTTTTCCACAATAGCCGGATTCTGTTCCAGGAAGATCTGAAGCTGCTTGCTGACTACATTATGTCAACTGCTCCCCTCGCTTCGCTGTTACCGAGCTTCTGCTTGGTCTGTCCTTCAAACTGTGGATCCTCGATCTTAACACTGATGATTGCTGTCAAGACCTTCCCTGATATCCTCACCGGAAAGATTCGGCTCACTGTCTTTTAATAATTTGTTCTTTCTCGCATAGTCGTTAAAGGTCTTTGTGAATCGCATTTCTGGAATCCGACCACATGTCCCACCTTCCGGTGTTGTGATATTATTTACAAAACCATAGGTGTTATCTGTATAAGAATCATTGTGCTGCATTGCAACTTCAACACATTATCATTTTGTTCCTTCACAGTAGATGATCTGCTCGTAAAGCGGAGTCTTACTGCGATTTAAGTACTGAACGAACTCCTTTGATACCGCCTTCATAGTGGAAACTCTTTTCCTTCGGTTCTTCATCCCCGTTTCATCGCGAAGAACGATCTTTCAGTCCCTTTGGTTAAAAATGCCATCTCACGGAATCTCTGCTGCAACATGCTAATCAAATATTGTTTCTTCAAAAATAGCTCTCATCCGGCAGGAAGGTAACCTTTGTTCCTGTCTTTCTCTGGCTCACATTCGTCTGACAACCTTCAGCTTGTAAACAACATTCCTTTTTCATATCTCTGTCTGTATACACCTTCCCTTCGTGATAGATTTCAACTTCCAGCCAGTTGGAAAGCGCATTTACAACGGACGCGCCAACTCCATGAAGTCCTCCGGATACCTTGTATCCTCCACCGCCAAATTTACCGCCTGCATGCAGCACGGTAAATACAACCTCTACCGCAGGGAGTCCCGCTTTGTGGTTGATCCCCACCGGAATACCACGTCCGTTATCTATAACCGTAATTGAATTATCCGGATTGATGAACACCTGGATATGGTATCACAGTATCCGGCCAACGCCTCATCCACCGAGTTATTCAACGATCTCATAGACCAGATGGTGAAGTCCTCTTGAAGACGTACTTCCTATGTACATACCAGGTCTTTTACTTACAGCTTCCAGCCCCTCCAGAATCTGAATCTCATCCGCGCCGTATTCTGCTGTACCTTTTCTGTACCCATATTGATCCTCCTAATTTTCTTTTTGTTACATGTCCGTTCTGGACATGAAATACTTTATTTATTGAAAATCTGATGATTTACAAACTCATCCAAGTCCCGTACAAGTAATCACCGAATCTGTATATCATGAATACTATCCAGTAAATAGTTTTTGCCTGTTTTTATCTAATTCAGACAAAACATCGTCAAGCAAGCAGCACCGGCGTATCCTTTATGATCTGCCGTACCAGCTCGATCTCAGACAGTTTCAGCGAAAGTGCTGCTTTGTCCTCTGCTGCCCCTGCGATCCGAATCTGCGGATGTCGATCCCACCTGCCATAAAACAGATATCATCCCGGTGAGGTCCTCACCGAGGTACTCTTTCATCCTGATATCGCGCTCCCTGTTCTTCTCAAGCGCTGCCTCAAGTGAAAGTGCTCCGCATCCAGGTTCATACGAAGGCCGATTCTTTCCCCTGCCTCCCGTCAGTTTATGGTGTGAATGTCTCCGATTATCGCATTGACCTCCTCGATAAACCGGAGCCTTCTCTGAATAATCTTTTTCTCCATACTGAACCAGCTGCATATCCCATACATCCAGTGTGTCCAGTATATCATCTCTGTAATAGGCATCCTTCAGCAGACGGTTCCGCTGATTGAGTGTGCGGTTATAATTTGCCAGGTCACTAAGATACACCTTATCAAGCTGTGAAAGCTCCAGGTCCATGAACCTTCTCCTCTCCGCCGGACCATTTTTTTAATAATGTTCAGATCCTCCGGCGAGAAAAACACAAAATTCGTCAGACCGAAAAGCTCACTCGCCCTCCGGATCGGGACCTTGTTAATCGCAATCCCTTTCGGACTGTTCTTCTTCAGGTGCATATCGATCTGCCATGGAACGCCATTTTTTCTCAATGACAGTCTCAATATGAGCCTCATCCTGCCCGAATCGGATCAGATCCCGGTCCTTCGTCCCCTGTGAGACTTCGTGGTTCCCGACAAATACACCCCTTCCAGGATATTCGTCTTGCCCTGCGCATTATCACCGTAAAAAATATTCGTGGCATGATCAAATTCAATATTCAATATTTCATAATTTCTGTAATCTTTTAATTTTAATGATTTGATAATCATACCTGTGCCAGCCTATTTTTCAATCTTGATCTCTTCTCCGTTAAATGTAACAACGTCGCCGTCATATAATTTTTTACCACGTCTGGTATCTACTTCTCCATTAACCTTTACCAGACCTTCTGTAATGACTTCCTTGGCTTCCGCACCGGATCCTACAAGACCTCTTTGCTTTCAGTGCCTGACCAAGCTTGATAAATTCATCTCTGAGTTTGATTGTCTCCATAATTTTTGTCCTCTCTAAATTCCTATACTGCTCCACTGAAGTTCACCGGAAGAATCAGGTATACATAGCTTTCTCCTTCATCCTTGATAAAGCAAGGAGCCTTTGCATTCATAAAGTAAAGATCTGCTTCTTCGTCATCAATGACACGAAGTGCGTCAATGAGGAACTTCGGATTGAAGCCGATCAAGAGGTCTTTTCCCTCTTTAGTGATCATAATCTCTTCATCCATCGTACCCTTCTCTGACTTGATCTTAAGTTCCATCATTTCATCCTGAATGTTGATGATGATCGGCTTCTTTATCACCTTCTTTTTACAAGAAGAGTTGCACGGTCAATACAGTTCAGGAGTTCTCTTTTTATTGATTCTTACCTTTGTCTCATAATCATTGGACAGCATCTGGTCAATACGGAAATATTCTCCTTCAATCAGTCTGGATACCACAACGGTATCATCAAATTCAAATACAATGTGGTTGGCTGTGAAATACAGTCTCACTTCGCTGTCTGCTTCACCTGAAAGGATCTTGCTGACTTCGATCAGGGTCTTTCCCGGAACCACGATCTTCTTCGGTTCATAAGATTCCTTCAGCTCGATCTTGCGGATGGAAATACGGTGTCCGTCAAGGGATACCACTTTCAGAATATCCCCCGTTCATATCGAAGAGTTCTCCTGTCATCAGTTTGTTGTTCTCATTGGCTGCAATGGAGAAACTGGTCTGACGGATCACTTCTTTCAGTGTGAACTGGGAAATGGAAACCGGATTTTCTCTCTCAATATACGGCAGATAAATGAAAAATCTTCACCGGATTTACCGGAAATATGGAAATTTGCTTTTTCACACGTAATGAGCGTCTGAAAGTTCACTCCACTTTCAATCACGATTTCATTATCAGGAAGCTTTCTTACGATATCTGAGAAAATCCTCGCATCCAGTGCGATCATTCCCTTCATCGATCTGCCCTCTGATCACAGTCTCGATCCCAAGCTCCATATCGTTCGCTGTAAGTTTGATAATATCTGTAGTTGCATCTATCAGAATGCATTCCAGGATCGGCATGGTTGTCTTTGTCGGAACAGACTTTGATACAATGCTGACCCCTTTCACAAGATCTGATTTAAGACATCTGATTTTCATAATGTGTAAAAACTCCTTTCGACGCGCAAAAATATATATTTATATAAAACAAATCCGTAGTTATCTTAGTAGTGTCTGTTGAATTGTGGACAAGTACTTTTTAAGGCCTTGATTCAAAAGGATTTAAGGCTTTGACAAGTCCGTGGACAGTTCTTTTTTTCTTCCCTGGCAGATCATGGAAAACTTTTCTACAGCGGGCTGATTTTCTTCTGAATGATCTCGATCGTATTTCTCAAAGTCTCATCTTTTTCCACATCCCGGGCAATCTTGTCCACACCGTGGTTCACAGTGGAATGGTCACGCCCTCCGAGCAGATCACCGATACTTTGAAGAGACGCATCCGTCATCTGCCTGCACAGGTACATCACGATCTGTCTGGCTCCGGCCGTTCTTGCATTTCTCCGACTTCCCTTAAGTTCAGAGACGGAAACATTAAAATGATCGGAGACAACATCCAGAACCAGCTCCGGCGTCACCTTGTGGCTATCGTCCGGTGCGATCATATCCTTCAGTGCTTCTGCCGCCTGAGAAACATCAAAGTTCTTTCTTCCACCGATCCGGTATAATGCGATCAGCTTGTTAAGTGAGCCTTCCAGTTCCCGGATATTGGACTTGATATTCATCGCAATATACTGGATCACCTCATCCGGAATCTGATATCTTTCCAGTTGGTCCAGTTCTATTTTCTTATAAAGAATCGCCATACGTGTCTCGTAATCCGGCACCGAAATATCTGCGATCAGTCCCCATTCAAATCTTGTCCGCAGACGCGCCTCCAGTGTCGTCATATCCTTTGGCGGTTTGTTGCTGGAAATGACGATCTGCTTTCCGGCATTGTGCAGATGATTGAACGTATGGAAAAATTCTTTCCTGTGTACTTTCTTTGCCGATAATAATGAACTGTACGTCATCGATCAAAGTACGTCATTATTGCGGTACTATCGCGGAATGCATTCATCGCCAGATCGTTGCCGGTCTTTCCGTTGCGGATCGCCGTGATCAGGTCATTGGTAAATGTCTCACTTGTCACATACAGGACTTTCTTCGATGGTTCCCGGTCCAGTATGTAGTGTGCGATCGAATGCATCAGATGGGTCTTGCCAAGTCCTACCCCACCATATAAAAACAGAGGATTGTAAACCTCACCGGGAGATTCGGCAACTGCCAGTGATGCGGCATGTGCAAAATTATTATTCCCTCCTACCACAAAGGTATCAAACGTATACTTCGGATTCAGATTCGCTTTTTCAGCTATCGGGCTTACCTCTTTATGCTTATGTGTCTTCTCTTTTACGGGCGCAGTCTTCTCCAGATATCTGCGCTGCGCTCGCGCGGCAGATCTCTGGGAATAAACTTAATCTGATACTCTGTCCCGGTAACTTCCGCGATGCATACTTTAAGCGGAAGAAGATATTTATTCTGAATGTGTTCGATGCTCGCCTTAAAATTAACGGTAAGATACAGAGTGTTGCCTCTAATCTCATATACCTCCAGCGGGCGTATCCACGTTTCAAAAAGAAATGTTCGATAGAAAATATTCTACTTTTAGCTTTTGAATGATCTCTTCCCATTTTTTTTTTTTATGACGTCCATATTCCTGCCCCATTCATCTTCAAAATAAGCATAATCATACTCTTATATTCTACCTTAAAACGATTTCAGAATCAATCAAAAACCATAAACTTATTCATAATTTCCTTAAAATAAGGGTCGAAACTTTATTAAAACTGCTTGACGGAGACAGCTTTTTTTTTTATAATGAAGTACGATGTCTTAAAAACGTAAATAAGCTTCTATTCATATAAGAAGGAATCGATAGGAGGTGGATATCAATGAAGATGACATTCCAGCCAAAGAAACGTTCCAGAGCGAAAGTACATGGCTTCAGATCTAGAATGAGCACAGCAGGTGGAAGAAAAAGTACTTGCTGCAAGAAAGAGCAAAAAGGGAAGAAAGAAATTATCAGCGTAGGCCGCATATATGTGGCCTTTTCTTCTATGCAAATTTATGTAAATCGGGAGAATAAAGTATGAAATTTTCCGAATCATTGAAGAAAAAAACAGGGATTTCCAGTCTGTATACAGAAAGGGGAAAACCTTATGGCAACAAGTACCTTGTAATGTATCTCCTGGCGAATGATCTCGGACGCAACCGCGTCGGAATTTCCGTCAGCAAAAAAAGTTGGGAACAGCATCATAAGACATCATTTAACAAAGGCTGATCCGTGAGAGTTACAGGTTACACGAAGAACAGTTCCAATGTGGATATGATATCGTGATCATCGCAAGGACGACCGCCAAAGACCGGTCATACCATGAGATTGAAAGCGCTCTCATCCATCTGGGCAAACTTCATCACATTTATTCGGACTGCAATTAGCCAGTTCAGTATATCGAGAAGACGGATATACACTACGAGGCACTGAAATTATGAAAAAGATATTATTATATTTGATTCGTTTTTACAGAAAATATTTATCACCTATGAAGGTATATACCCACTGTATTTACATTCCAACCTGCTCAGAATATGCTTTGGAGGCCATTGAAAAATACGGTGCGTTTAAAGGAGGCCTTCTGACCGTATGGAGAATCCTCAGATGCAATCCATTCGCCAAAGGTGGATATGATCCGGTGCCTTAAACCTATAGGCCGTCAAATACCGGGACGGAAATGTTTATGGAGGAAAGGTTATGACAGGAATTTTAATGACACAGGTCAGCACACCGATCATCGGACAGGCTGCCTGGCGCTCGGTAAGATCATGGATGGTATTTACCGGGTAATGGATTTAATCGGCATTCACAACCTGGGTGTATGTATTATTCTTTTGACAATTGTCATCTACACTTTACTGATGCCGCTCACCATCAAGCAACAGAAATTTTCCAAGATGTCCCGCCGCAATGAACCCTGAGCTCCAGAAGGTTCAGCAGAAGTACAAAGGAAAAAATGATCAGGCTTCCATGCAGAAGATGCAGGAAGAAACACAATTGGTTTATGAAAAATACGGAGTATCACCGACCGGCGGATGCTTAAGTATGTTTATCCAGTTCCCAATTCTCTGGGCAATGTACTATGTAATCCGCAACATCCCTGCTTATGTTGGGCAGGTTAAAGCGGTATACACACCGCTTCTTACCTCTATCATGGCACAGGATGGATGGCAGAAGGTCATGGAAAGATCGGCGAAGCAAAACCGATCCTTATGTCCGCCTCCAAATATGATTACTCTGATAAAAACGTACTGATCGACGTACTGTACAAATTCCAGACTTCAACCTGGGAAACTCTCGGCAAGAAGCTTCCGGATCTGCAGTCTACGATCGACAGCACCGTCGATACATTAAAGTCCATGAATAACTTCCTTGGACTTAACATTGCGGAAACCTCCTATGAACCTCATTAGCAACGGTGTAAAAGCCGGCGCATGGGGGAATTGTGATCATGGCAGTGCTGATTCCTGTCCTTTCAGGACTTTCCCCAGTACCTGAGCGTGAAGCTTTCTCAGCAGACAACTGCAGTTACGAACAATCCGCAGGCTGACCAGATGGCTTCAACCATGAAGACAATGAACGTTACCCTTCCTCTTGTATCTGTATTTATGTGTTTCACATTACCTACAGGTCTTGGAATCTACTGGGTTGCAAGTGCCGTTGTCCGTATGGTACAACAGTTCTTTATCAACAAACATCTGAATAAGATTCCGATGGATGAACTGATCAAAGAGAATATGGAAAAAAGCGCTGAAAAACGCAAGAACAAAAACGAAGTGGATGCAAGCAATGTAAACAAAATGGCTCATAAGAACGTGAAAAACATTCATGAGCCGGTAAGAACAATTTACTCAGACAAAAGAACTTGAAGAAAAAAGCTTGAAGAAGCCAAGAAGAAAAATGAAAATGCAAAGGCAGGAAGCCTTGCAGACAAAGCAAACCTTTGTAAAGCGCTTTAACGAAGGCCAGAAATAGGGGGACAAGTCAAATGAATGAGATTACAGTATCAGCAAAAACTTTAGACGATGCCATCACAGAAGCTTCTATCCAGCTTGGCGTAGCAAGTGATCAGATGGAATATGACGTAATTGAAAAAGGAAGTGCAGGCTTCCTCGGAATCGGAAGCCGTCAGGCAGTTATCCGTGCCCGTATCAAAAAACTGTAACAGAAGAAATCAAAGCCGAAAAATCAAACCGGAAGAGATCAAAAAAGAATTCAAGAAAGGATTTCGAAAAGACCGCAAGGAATTCGTTGGACACAAAAGAACGTAAAGAGTACAAAAGAACACAAAGAATACAAAAAGATTCGAAAAAGGACTTCAAAAAAGAGCCTAAGAAAGAAATTTGTAAAGAAAGAAAACAAAACAGCCTCTGCCGTAACAGCAGCAGCTCCGGGTTATGAAGAAAAAGAAAGAACTTTCATGTAGCCGTTGTAACAGAAGCGACACAGAAGATCTGTGAAATTCTTACAGGAAGTTCTTCAGGCAATGGGAATGGGCGAAGTAACTATCGTATCCTCCATTGATGAAGAAGGTGCTCTTGCAATTGAGATGAGCGGTGACAACATGGGTATCTGATCGGTAAGCGTGGACAGACATTGGATTCTCTCAGTACCTCACCAACCGGATGTAAAGTCACAGGATGGTTATGTACGTGTCAAACTCGACACAGAAGATTACCGCAAGAGAAGAAAACAGACTCTTTGAAAATCTCGCAAAAGAATATCGCTTACAAAGTAAAACGAAGCAGAAAGCCGATCTCACTGGAGCCGATGAATCACTTATGAAAGAAGAATCATCCATTCCGCTCTGCAGGCTGATGACAGAGTTTCTACCCACAGCGAGGGGCGAAGAACCATACAGACGTGTTGTTGTAACACCGAACCGCCGTTAAACAGTAACGCAAATTGGTTTCATACACCGTTATAACTGAATCGTTCACAGTAAACCGCAGTCATTTAATGGTACGCGGTTTTTATGTTCACTCCGTGTCAATCACTACGCTGATTGGCACGGAGGATGCACGTTTTATCTTGAATGGCATCTCGCCCATCGCCAAAGGCGATTTAAAATGGCGAATGCGTTGCTGGTCACAGGTACTGTGAACAGTAACGCGGTTTTTTACTCTTCACAATAGGCACTTCCATTTTGACAGCTTTCGGGGTAAAATGATAACATCGCATTTATTACAAAAGTATAGAAGGAAGCAATAAAATGGGATTTAAAACAGACACAATCGCAGCAATCTCCACAGCAATGACTAATTCGGAATCGGAATCGTGCGTCTCAGCGGAGAAGATGCGTTTTCTATTATTGACAAAATTTACAAAGGCAAAGACCGAAGCTTCTGTCCGAACAAAAAAGCCATACCATTCACTATGGCTATATCATGGACGGAGAAAGCAGACGATTGATGAAGTGCTGGTTCTTTTAATGCGTGGGCCTTGCGCTACACCGGTGAAGATACTGTGGAAATCGACTGTCACGGCGGTGTATTTGTCACAAGAAAGATACTTGAAACCGTGATCAAATACGGTGCAAGACCTGCTGAACCGGGTGAATTTTCCAAAAGGGCTTTCTGAACGGCCGAATGGATCTGTCACAGGCAGAAGCCGTGATCGATATCATCAGCTCCAAGAATGACTATGCACTACAAAGCTCGGTAAACCAGTTGAAAGGCTCTGTCCACAATAAGATTAAAGAAATCCGTGAAGTAATTTACCATACCGCTTTTATCGAAAGTGCACTTGATGATCCAGAGCATATCAGCGTAGACGGATATGGTGACAGTCTCCTGGGCGTCGTAAAGGATCTGCAAAGAGAAAATCCAGTGTCTTCTGGATACTGCCGATGACGGACGTATCATCAAAGAAGGCATCAAGACGGTTATCGTCGGGAAACCGAACGCCGGGAAATCCTCTCTGATGAACGTTCTGGTAGGCGAAGAAAAAGGCAATCGTAACCGAGATTGCCGGAACCACAAGAGATGATCTGGAGGAAAATATCCAGCTTCAGGGCGTTTCTTTAAACATCATGGATACCGCCGGAATCCGCGATACCTCTGATATCGTAGAGAAGATCGGTGTGGATAAAGCAAAAAGAAAAATGCAGAAAAAGCCGATCTGATCATCTATGTGGTCGATGCATCCAGACCTCTTGATGAAAAATGATCACGAGATCATCGAGATGATCCGGGATAAGAAAGCTGTGATACTACTGAATAAGAGTGACTTATCCACAGTTGTTGATAAAAAGGCATTAGAAACGTTGATAACTAAGCCAATGATCGATATTTCCGCAAAAAGAGGAGACCGGGATCCATGAACTGGAATCTACTTTAAAAGAGATGTTTTATCACGGTGATATCTCATTTAACGATGAGGTTTATATCACCAATATCCGGCACAAAACAGCTCTTGCCGATGCACTTTCCAGCCTGAAAAAAAGGTAGAAGAGAGCATCGAAAACCAGATGCCGGAAGACTTTTTCACAATTGACTTAATGGATGCATATGAATCTCTGGGAAGCATTACCGGAGAGACGATAGGGAGAAGATTTAGTAAATGAAATATTCAGCAAATTCTGTATGGGAAAATTAAAAGACGCATACGACATCGTTGTAGTTGGTGCGGGACATGCCGGTCTGCGAAGCTGCCCTTTGCCTGCGCAAGACTCGGTCTGAAAACGATTGTTTTCACCGTAAGTGTAGAAAGTATCGCCATGATGCCCTGCAACCCGAATATCGGCGGAACCTCCAAAGGCCATCTGGTGAGAGAGCTGGATGCGCTGGGCGGAGAAATGGGCAAGAACATTGATAAAACCTTTATTCAGTCGAAGATGCTGAATAAATCTAAAGGGGCCTGCCGTTCATTCCCTGCGCGCCCAGGCAGATAAGAACAAATACAGCAATACCATGCGACAGACACTGGAAAACCAGGATAACCTGAGATCCGGCAAGGTGAAATCGTCAATATCCTTGTGGAAGATGGTTCTGTAACGGGCGTTCAGACCTATTCTTTTGGCGCTATACCGCTGCAAGGCCGTTGTACTGTGTACCGGAACCTACCTGAAGGCAAGATGCATTTACGGTGATGTCAGCACGCATACCGGTCCAAACGGGCTGCGCAGGCAGCAAATTATCTGACCGGACTGTCTGAAGGGAGTTTTTGGTATTAAGATGTACCGCTTCAAAACCGGTACACAGGCACGTATCGACAAGCGCAAAGATTGATTTCAGCAAATGGAAGAGCAATTCGGCGACGAGAGGTCGTAACCTTTTTCGTTCACAACGGATCCAGAAGATGTGCAGATTGAGCAGGCTTCCTTGCTGGCTTACCTATACCAACTCCTACAACCCATGAGATCATCCGTAAAAACCTGGATCGTTTCCCCCACTTTATTCCGGTATGATCGAAGGCACTGGGCCACGCTATTGTCCGTCTATTGAGGACAAAATTGTAAAATTTGCCGATAAAGAACGGCATCAGGTGTTCATTGAACCAGAAGGTCTGGAAACCAATGAAATGTACATCGGCGGAATGTCCAGCTCCCTGCCGGAGGATGTTCAATATGAAATGTACAGAAGTGTGCCTGGTCTTGAACACGCAAAAATAGTTAAAAAAATGCTTACGCAATTGAATATGACTGTATCGATGCAAGACAGCTTCATCCGACACTTGAGTTCAAATCTATTCATGGTTTGTTCAGCGGTGGTCAGTTCAACGGAAGTTCGGGATATGAAGAAGCAGCCGCTCAGGGACTTATTGCCGGAATCAATGCCGCACTGGAGGTCCTTGGAAGAGAACAGTTAATTTTAGACCGTTCCCAGGCTTATATCGGTGTTCTGATCGATGATCTAGTTACAAAAAGAAAGCCACGAACCATATCGTATGATGACTTCACGTGCCGAATACCGGTTACTCCTGCGCCAGGACAACGCCGATCAGAGACTAACCGAAATAGGGCACAAAAAATAGGGCTTATTTCAGACGAGAGATACCAGATGTTGTTAGACAAAGAAGAAATCATCCGCAAGGGAGATCCACAGGCTTGAGCATACCAACGTTGGAACTTCCCAGGAAATCACGGATTTTCTCACAAATTGCGACAGTACGCCTCTTACTTCAGGATCTACACTTGCTGAGCTTATTAAGCGTCCTGAGCTGAATTACAAGCTTCTCGAACCTATCGACCATACGCGAACAGAAAGCTTCAGCCGAGAGATTATGGAACAAATTGATATCAACATCAAATATGAAGGCTATATCAAGCGCCAGTTAAAACAGGTAGAACAGTTTAAAAAGCTTGAAACCAGGAAAATACCGGCAGATATCGACACGATGCTGTTCCGAGCCTGCGAATCGAAGCTGTGCAGAAATTAAAGCAGTTCCGACCGCTTTCCATCGGTCAGGCATCCCGTATTTCCGGTGTCTCACCTGCCGATATTTCTGTATTACTGGTATATCTAGGACATTAGACCGCCAGATAACCAGAAACCTGTATTTTGATCTTTTTTGGGATATTACAGAATCCATTATTTCTGGTTTCTGTTTTTCCCTCTATATAGATGTGTACTTTTGAGGGCATCACCCAAAAAAAAAAGTACACATCTATTTTCAAAGAAATGGTTTTATCGTGTACTTTTATAGGGCAAAAAGTATGTTTTTCATCTTTTCGTATACCTTTTAGGTGCATGATTGTATTTTTTTAAAACATTATCACTTTATCGTGTACCTTTAAGGTGCTATCTTCTCAGAAATTGTGTACCTATTTGGTGCAAAACAGTGTAAATTACTGTTTATTTTCCGTAAAGATGTGTACTTTTAGGGGGAAAAAAGGAGCAATATGAGTAAAAAATTTGAGCAACAGCTTGCAGAATTAGGTATCACATTAACGCAGACCCAGTTTAATCAGTTTGATAAATATTACGAAATGCTGGTGGAATGGAACAAGGTTATGAATCTCACCGGTATCACCGAGTACGAAGAAGTAAACGAAAAAACATTTTGTCGACAGCCTTGCATTAGTAAAGGCTCTGGATATCAGTAAAGTTCAAACCGTGATCGATATAGGAACAGGCGCCGGATTCCCTGGAATTCCTTTAAAAATCGCCTTTCCGCACCTGAAAATCACGTTGCTTGACTCTTTAAATAAGAGAATCCGTTTCCTTGACAGTGTGATTGAAGAGTTAAATCTTACGGATATCCATACAATCCACGGCAGAGCAGAAGATTTTGCCCGTCAGGCAGACTACAGGGAACAGTTTGACCTCTGTGTTTCACGTGCAGTGGCCAATTTATCTACATTATCCGAATACTGCCTCCCTTATGTAAAAGTTGGCGGATTCTTTGTTTCTTACAAATCCGGTGATATTGTCGATGAACTTTTTCCGCTGCAAAAACCGCAGTACATGTCCTTGGAGGTACACAAAAATAAACCAGTTGTATTCCAGCTTCCAGGCAGTGATATCAGCCGTTCATTTGTAAAGATCAAAAAAATCAAGCCTACCGGGAAGAAGTTGCCTCGAAAAGCAGGACTTCCTTCCAAAGAACCTATTCACGGATAATCAGCTATACATGCCTGTAGTCTGTATATGCCGCAATTGAAATTGAACTATTTTTTCTTTACCTTGAACTTCTGCTATCAGTTCTTTTTACAATAGTTCAATTTTAATTGTTATAGTTTATTCTATTTTGTATTTTTGATAGTTCAATTTTTTGTATGCTTTGAAAATATATTTTTATTTTTTTTGTATGCAGTTCTGCCAGAAATTTGTTTTCCTATTTCATTTCAAAAAAGCGGGTAAGTTCAATTTTTTTACCCGCTTAAAATCTGATTTTTTATTTTCATTTAGCTTGATTATTTCTGCAAAAAGCCCAATAATCATCCTTCTGTTTTGTTCTTTCAGAGAAAGACAATTTCAATAGAAATTCCAAAGTTGCATGTCGTTATTCATGGTGTTCATGAGCAGAATAAGTACCAGTTAAGTACCAGTTCTGTTTTCTATTAGATAATCGCAAAAGTTGATCAAGATCCATATATAGCCAAATGCGGGATGTACACCGTGTACATCCCGCATTTAACTATAATGTGTACCTGAATGTACTTTATATTATTCAGCAGAGAAAAGGATATCCAGCTGTTCTGCGAATCCTTCCGGTTGTTCAATTTGTGGAAGATGTCTCGTATCCTTTATGCACATGCATTCTATAGCAGGTACATGCTTCTGATATTGTTTAGCAATCTCAATACTGTTTTCATCATATTGTCCAGAGATAATGCAGATACTATTTGTCGCCTTGCGAATACAATGATAAATATTTGTCTTTGTATATCCACCTTTGATGCTTGCAAACAAATATTTTGAATGTGCGTTTTCATTATGAGCAGATTCATGGTATATCTTCGTCATCTGATAATCTATCGTATCTTCGTCATACAGATACTTATCCACAAATTTTTCATCAATCGCTTCTCTTGAATGAATAATGTTGTACAGCAGCGTACCAATAATCGGTATTTCGATAAGGAACTTCAGCGTCTTGGTTCTCTTTATTCGGACATTTTGCAAGTTCCGTAAGTGACAGTGGATTCACCATACAAATCTTTTCCAATCACGTTTTCATCATTTCCGCATGCCATAACTGCAATAGCGACCGATTCTCCCGTAGCCACAACATCTGCCTTTTCGCCAATGATATGTTTAATAAAATCCGTCAGCATTTGCACATAAAGGAAATTAGTATAAGTAATATTTGGTTTTTCAGATCGTCCACAGCCTAGTAGATCCACGGTATAAACAGTATGCTTTTCTGCAAGAATTGCCGCTACTTTTTTCCATTCTACGCCAGAGCTTTCTGCATCCAAATCATGAAGTAGCAGTAGTGGTTTACCATTTCCCTGTTTTCTATAATAGATTTTTCCAAATCTCCAGTCATAATAATTTCCCCTCTGATGAGTTTAACAAGCTGTCTTTTTTGTTGCCATTTCTATAAGTGTTTTATTTATCAGATGGATTGTAATCGCACCAAGTGTTGCTAAAATCGCACAACTTTTCAATTTATTTTTCATCGTTAATTGTCCTTTTCTCCGAATCATTTTTGCCCCGATTCAGCAAGATCATACTCGCAAATAGTATCTGTTTTGTGTAATTTTTTCACCTTGCGGCTTATAGATAAGTATACCATAATCTCCTTTTACAGTTTAAAGATTTTCATCATGTTATTGTTCCTTGGTTTTGACAAAATGTTTCACGTGAAACATTTTGTTTTCTCTTTTTTCAGCTGCTCATAGCCAAATATATTTTTAATATATCTAAAATATGATGATGCCATGGGCAAAAGGTCAGAAAGCCGATGTAAGCTTGCTTGCAAGAGGATTTTTTGACCCTCTTGACCCGCCAAAAAATGAGCGGATTTTTTTTACGAATGTTTTTATACATTTTCACATTTCACTTTGTGTAGAATGTTTCGCGCAAAAAAATTGCCTTATTTATAAAAAAATGCCAAAATAAATGTTTCACGTGAAACATTTAGTAGATTTAGATAAAGTTTAGTGTTACAATTATACCTAGATGTAAATAAAACTTCATATATATTTGCACACCATTAGAAAGGAGGTAATTGCAATGGGACGAATACTGCCGTTGCCAACCAAAAAGGGTGGCGTTGGAAAAACTACAACAGCGATCAATTTATCCTCGTGTTTATCGGCAAAGGGCAGAAAGTTCTCGCAATCGACATGGATCCACAGGGGAATATGTCCAGCGGTCTTGGTATAGATAAGGATAATGTTGCCTATACTGTATATGATCTTTTAATCGGCGAAGCCACTATGGATCAGGTGCTATGCAAAGAAGCAATTGAAAATCTCGGGACGTAATTCCCGCAAACATTGATCTGTCTGGTGCCGAAATAGAGTTGCTCGATACTGAGAACAAAGAATACATATTAAGAGATGAGGTGCTTAAGATAAGAAGTAATTACGATTACGTCATTATCGACTGCCCACCTTCACTTAGTATGTTGACAATCAATTCAATGACTACAGCCGATACCGTATTGGTTCCAATTCAGTGTGAATACTATGCACTTGAAGGATTGAGCCAGCTGATTAAAAACAATCGAGCTTGTAAAAGAAAGATTGAACGAAAACCTTGAAATGGAAGGCGTTGTATTTACCATGTATGATGCGAGAACTAATCTTTTCTTCAAGTTGTTGAAAATGTAAAAGATAATCTTGATCAGACAATTTACAAAAACTATCATTCCACGTAATATACGACTTGCAGAAGCCCCAAGTCATGGCTTACCAATCAACTTATATGATCCTCGTTCAACAGGAGCTGAAAGTTATATGTTATTAGCAGATGAAGTAATTCATAAAGGAGAAGAGTAAGCATGACAGCAAAACGAGGCGGACTTGAAAAGGTCTGGATAGTTTAATCAAAAGAAAATAAAACTGCGAAAACATACTGCACCGGTTAAAAAGAAGTAGTGAATGCCGGGCCAATTATGATGAAAATCAATGATGTAGAGCCAAACCGTGACCAAATCAAGAAAACATTTTGAGGAAGATGCTCTCTTTGAACTTGCTGATTCAATCAAACAGTTTGGAATCCTGCAAACTTCTGATTGTTCAGAAACGGAACGATTACTACGAGATCATCGCCGGCGAGCGTCGCTGGCGTGCAGCAAAGCAGGCCGGTGTCAAAGAGGTCCCCGTTATCATTAAATAATACACAGATCAGGAAATCGTTGAAATTTCTCTTATTGAAAATATTCAGCGCGAAAATCTGAATCCAATCGAAGAAGCGCAGGCATACAAACGCTTGCTAAATGAATTCCGTCTGAAGCAGGATGAGGTAGCTGAGCGCGTTTTCAAAGAGCAGAACTGCTGTTACAAACTCTATGCGTCTTCTAAAGCTGGACGAGAGAGTACAGCAGATGATCATCGATGACATGATTTCAACCGGACATGCACGTGCTCTTCTTGCAATCGAGGATAAAGAGCAGCAATATATTCTTGCCAATAAAGTATTTGATGAAAAGCTCAGTGTCCGGGATACCGAAAAACTTGTCAAAGAACTAAAGAAGCCAAAAAAAAAAAAAAAGCCTGTTATCCAGAATGCATTTGTATATGAAGATCTGGAGGAACGTATAAAAGTCAATCATCGGTTCCAAAGTCCATGTCAATCATAAAGCCAACGGAAAAGGCAAAATTGAAATTGAATATTATTCGGACAACGATCTGGAACGTATATTTGAATTGTTGATGTCAATACAGGAAGGAAAATAATATATGGAAAGTAAAATTCTGAAATCAATTGGAATTGATCCGGCGTATATATTTCTTTTTTCTTATCATGCTGATCCATATTGATGTTTCTTCTTTATATTAATGTTAATATGAAATACAACCGTCTGAAATCAAGCTATAACGTATTCATGCGCGGACAGGACGGTAAAACGCTCGAAGAAAGCTTCAGCGCAAGATTCGATGAACTCGACGAGCTTTCCAACATTGCCCACGAGAACAAAGCGGACATCCGCATATTGTATCGCGCGTTGCGAAGCAGCTACCAGAAAGTAGGTATTGTCAAATACGATGCTTTCGGTGAAATGGGTGGAAAACTCAGCTTCGCCCTCACAATGCTTGACAACGATAACAATGGATGGATCCTCAATTCCATGCACAGCAGAGATGGCTGTTACACTTATATAAAAGAAATTGTGCGTGGTGAAAGTTACATTGAGCTCTCTGAAGAAGAGGCCGAATCAATAGATCAGGCCGTTTACCAGAAATGTATGATCCGGATGTACAGGATGCAATCAAACCACAGTAATAAAAATAAAGAAATAAGACAGGAGAACAGTTATGTTAGATATTAAATTTGTTAGAATGAATCCGGATGTGGTAAAAGAAAACATCAAGAAAAAATTCCAGGATGAAAAAGCTTCCACTTGTAGATGAAGTAATCGAACTTGACAAGAGAAACCGTGAAATCAAAGGCGAAGTAGAAGCACTCCGTGCTGAGAAAAATAAAGTTTCAAAGAAATCGGTTGCATGCATGGCACATGGCGAAAAAGAGAAAGCAGAAGAGCTTAAGAAAAAAAGTTCAGGAAAACGCTGCCCGTATGGAAGAACTTTCTGCTGAAGAAAAAAGAAGTTGAAGCAAAAATCAAAAAGATATGATGGTAATTCCGAATATCATTGATCCATCTGTACCGATCGGTAAAGATGACAGCGAGAACGTAGAAATCGAGAAGTTTGGTGAACCGGTTGTTCCGGATTTTGAAGTGCCATATCATACAGAAATTATGGAAAAATTCAACGGTATCGATCTTGACAGTGCAAGAAAAGTTGCCGGAAATGGATTTCTATTATCTGATGGGAGATATTGCACGTCTTCACCAGCAGTTATCTCTTATGCACGTGACTTTATGATCGATCGTGGATTCACATACTGTATCCCACCTTTCATGATCAGAAGCAATGTTGTAACAGGCGTTATGAGCTTTGCAGAAATGGACGCCATGATGTACAAGATCGAAGGCGAAGATCTGTATCTGATCGGAACCAGCGAACATTCCATGATCGGTAAATTCATCGATACCATGCTTGATGAAGCTGAACTTCCAAAGACACTGACTTCTTATTCTCCATGCTTCCGTAAAGAAAAAAAGGGAGCTCATGGTATCGAAGAACGTGGTGTGTACAGAATTCATCAGTTTGAAAAACAGGAAATGATCGTTGTATGTAAACCGGAAGAAAGCAAGGACTGGTATGAAAAATTATGGAAAAACACTGTTGATCTGTTCCGTTCTCTTGATATTCCGGTACGTACATTAGAGTGCTGCTCCGGTGACCTGGCAGATCTGAAGGTGAAATCTGTGGACGTAGAAGCTTGGTCTCCGAGACAGAAGAAATACTTCGAAGTAGGAAGCTGCTCCAACCTTGGTGATGCACAGGCAAGACGTCTTGGCATCCGTGTAAAAGGAAGTGACGGAAACAAATATTTCGCACACACACTGAACAACACAGTAGTTCACTCCGAGAATGCTGATCGCATTTCTCGAGAACAATCTTCAGGCAGACGGTTCTGTCCGCATTCCTGAAGTACTTCGTCCATACATGGGCGGTAAGTCTGAAATCAGATAGAAAACGAGGTAAATTTTGCATAAATATTTAAACGCTATCGGATTCCACGATATCGCATCTGAACGCGAATGGTATCAGATTCTTCTTGAATCCGAAAAGAAATTTTCCGGATATGACCGTATTGCCCTGGACGAACACACAGATCTCTGTGAGCTTCGCAGGGAATACGGCAACGGATTGGCATTTCTTCCTGCGGCTTTATCGATGAAAATGATGAAGAGTTCCGCAGAGAATGCTATTTTTCCCCATATTTTTCAGGCAGTGGAGTCAGCTCTTATGCTGATATTGCAGTAGAACAGAAAGCATCCTCACCGACCTATATTGGTGTCTGCGAAGATGTAAAAACTCGGTGCAGTATCATTTTCCATATCCAGAACGGAATGGAATACATAAAAGAAGCCACTCTCGGTGGTCTGAACAAAAGTTCAATCTCTATAACCTTTCTGGGCTTGCCTTAAGTGGGAAAAAAATTTTGCTTCCGGTCACAAAGGATGCAGGTGCTTTGCGGACAAGAGATCGAAAAGATCTCCGCAACCGGATGATGCTTATGAGCGCAGCAAAGGAAGGGAATCCCGATGCCATTGAAAGCCTTACGCTTGACGACATCGACACCCATGCCGCAGTATCAAAAAAGAATTCGCGGGGGAAGATATTTACAGTATTGTCGATACGCATTTTATGCCAGCAGCAATACGTAACTGAACGAAGTACTGAT